>ENA-OWPL01000267-OWPL01000267.1-human-gut-metagenome-genome-assembly--contig:-NODE-267-length-39589-cov-12.671498_pt1 | contig 39589 bp, 32 predicted proteins | sample MGYA00248263_ERZ651844 | MGnify/ENA primary metagenome ERZ651844 (study PRJEB26924, sample SAMEA4378256) | human gut metagenome | biome: human gut; feature: human-associated habitat; material: faeces...
AAGGACAATATAACTCGCCGTCAGGCGAATATAACTGAGGCGCACTTCCTTACGGGGTGCGCCTCTCGGGCGACCCTTTTTGCTGTTTTTCTTAAATTATATTGACACTCATATTGACAAAGGCGTATAATTAATAAGTATTTTCAGGCAACATCAAGCCTAAAAGGAAGGTGCGGAAAATGAAGGAAGTAAAGTCCCCGAAGAAGCCTCTGATTTTCTATTACGGCATTGCGCTGCTTGTCATCGTGCTCTTCAATGTTATTGTGTCTCCCCTGCTTATAAAAGCGAGGGTAGTCGAAGTTGACTACGGCACATTCATGAGCATGATAGAGCAGAAAAAAATCGGAAATGTCGAGGTCAAGAACGATCAGATAATCTTCACCGAAAAGGACAATGAAAAAGTAATCTACAAGACCGGCGCGATGAACGACCCGACGCTGACCCAGCGGCTCTACGACTCGGGCGCGAAGTTTTCGAAGGATATCGAAACCACAACCTCGCCCATTGTCAGCTTCCTGCTGACCTTCGTGCTCCCGCTGCTGATTTTCATCGGACTCGGTCAGTATATGGCAAAGAAGCTGATGGAGCAGGCGGGCGGCAAGGACTCCCTGGCGTTCGGCTTCGGCAAGAGCAACGCAAAGGTCTATGTCCCCTCGACGCAGGGAATACATTTCAGCGACGTTGCGGGCGAGGACGAGGCTAAGGAGAGCCTTGCAGAGATAGTCGACTATCTCCACAACCCGAAGAAATATTCCGACGTCGGCGCGTCCATGCCCAAGGGCGTACTGCTCGTCGGCCCTCCCGGAACGGGTAAAACCATGCTCGCAAAGGCTGTTGCGGGCGAAGCTAACGTGCCGTTTTTCTCGATGTCCGGCTCGGAATTTGTCGAGATGTTCGTCGGCATGGGCGCTTCAAAGGTCAGGGATCTTTTCAGCCAGGCAAAAGAAAAAGCTCCCTGCATAGTGTTTATCGATGAAATCGACGCCATAGGCAAGAAGCGCGACAGTCAGCTCAGCTCCAACGACGAACGCGAGCAGACCTTGAATCAGCTGCTCACCGAGATGGACGGCTTCGAGGAGAACATCGGCGTTATCATTCTCGCGGCGACAAACCGCCCCGAGACGCTCGACCCCGCGCTCACCCGCCCCGGCCGCTTCGACAGGCGCGTGCCCGTTGAGCTGCCCGACCTTGCGGGACGCGAAGCAATACTGAAAGTCCACGCAAAGAAGATAAAGACTGCGGATGACGTTAACTTCCACACGATAGCACGAATGGCATCCGGCGCATCGGGCGCTGAGCTTGCCAATATTATAAACGAGGCGGCTCTGCGTGCGGTCAGAAACAACCGCACGGTAGTCACCGAGGCGGACCTCGAGGAGAGCATCGAGACTGTCATTGCGGGCTATCAGAAGAAGAACGCCGTGCTCTCGGATGACGAAAAGAAGGTTGTCGCCTACCATGAGATAGGTCATGCGCTCGTTGCGGCGATGCAGTCGCACTCGGCACCCGTGCAGAAGATAACGATAATTCCCCGAACCTCCGGCGCGCTCGGCTATACAATGCAGGTGGATCAGGGCGACAAGTATCTGCTGACAAAACAGGAGCTTGAGAATAAAATTGCAACGTTTACGGGCGGACGCGCCGCTGAGGAGCTCGTTTTCGGCGAGGTAACGACGGGCGCATCGAATGACATCGAGCAGGCAACCAAGCTTGCCCGCGCAATGATAACCCGCTACGGCATGAGCGACGATTTTGACATGGTGGCGCTCGAAACGGTGTCGAATCAGTATCTCGGCGGCGACGCTTCTCTCGCCTGCTCCGCCGATACGCAGAATGAAATCGACCGCAAGGTCGTTGAGCTTGTAAAGCGTCAGCATGAGAAGGCTTCCAAGATTCTCGCGGACAACCGAGCAAAGCTCGACGAGCTGGCAAAATATCTCTACGAAAAAGAGACTATCACGGGAGAGGAATTCATGTCCATTCTCGATAAAGGAGGCGAAAAGGAATGAAAAGGCGTTCCGGTTTCGGATGGATGGAGCTCATAATCGGCATTGCGCTCGCGGTGCTCGGAATATTTACTTTTGTCTATCCCGACAATGCCGTGACTACCCTCGTTGTTATCTACGGCATAATCGCCGTTATAACGGGTATTGCGGATGTTGTGCTCTATGTTCGCGTTGAAAAGCACATCGGCTTCGGCCCGACCGTCTCGCTCATCTCGGGTATACTCAGCGTCATGGCGGGCGTCATGCTGCTCGTCTATCCCAACGCGGGCAAGTGGGTAATCTCGCTGCTGTTCCCGATATGGTTCATCGCGCACTGCATCTCAAGGCTCTCGCACCTGAACACAATAAAGTATATTGCGGGCAACTTTGTCTATTGGTTCACGATGATAGTCAATATTATCGGGCTTGTGCTCGGCGTTGTGATGATATTCAGCCCGAACATTTCGATTGCGGCGGTCGCTTATATCGTCGGCGCATATCTCGTGCTGTTCGGCATTGATTGCATAATAATCGCGTTCAGCCGCATCGGCGAGGGCAAACAGTACTGATAAAACAAAAAGCAAGGTCAAGCGTAGTTTTGATCTTGCTTTTTTCTGCTTTCCAAACAGTGCCGCCGACGGCGGCATAGGGTCGTCGAGTCGCCGACCCCTACAAAGAATCTCAAATTCAACATTGAGCCATATTGATAAAAGCGCCGGAGGCGGGAAGATTCCCTGTCTCCGGCATTTTTTATTTTGTTCAGTCGGTCACGGACACAATATTTATCAGCACCTCGACCATCTTTGGCAGGGCGTAAACGGGTATCGCCTCATAGATGCTGTGGAAATTTATGCCGCCCGTTGAGAGGTTCGGGCACGGCAGACCCTCGAACGAGAGACGCGAACCGTCCGTTCCGCCGCGTATCGGCACTATCTCCGGCACGACCCCTGCGTCGCGCATGGCCTTTTCGGCGCGGTCGACTATGTCCATATGATCCTTGATTATCTCGAGCATATTGTAGTAGCTGTCTTTAATATTCAGCTCGAAAGTGCCCTCGCCGTACTTTTTGTTCAGAAAGTCCACGATATCGGCGACGAACTCCTTGCGGCGCTCAAAAAGGCTCTTGTCGTGGTCTCGGATTATCAGATGTGCGCTCGCCTCGCTCTCGTTGCCGGCGATACGCGCCAAATGATAGAAGCCCTCGCGCCCCTCGGTATGCTGCGGCGTCTCCCACACGGGGAGCATATTGACGAACTCCGCAAGGTACAGGGCGGCATTTTTCATCTTATTCTTGGCGGTTCCGGGGTGGGTATTTATGCCGTGAACCGTGATATCCGCCGCAGCGGCGTTGAAGTTTTCGCACTCTATGCCGCCTATCTCGCCGCCGTCAACGGTATAGGCAAAATCGGCATTAAAGCGCTCAAAATCGAAGTGATCCGCACCGCAGCCTATCTCCTCGTCGGGAGTGAAGCAGATGCTCAGCGCACCGTGACGAACAGTTTCGTCGGCGGTAATCTCGGCGCACAGGGCGACTATCTCGGCGACTCCCGCCTTATCGTCCGCGCCGAGCAGGGTCGTGTGGTCGGTGACAATCAGCTCGCGCCCGATATACTTCGCGTCTACCATGGGGGCATTCGAGCCGTCAAAGGTGATTATCCGCGGCTTGACATTAGCGCCGCTGACATCGGGACAGGTGTCCATATGCGCGATAAGTCCGATTTTCGGGCAGTTCTCGCAGCCCTCGGACGCGGGGATATGCCCGTAGACATAGCCCGTTTCGTCGCGCATGGCGTCGGTGACTCCCGCGCCTCGAAGCTCCTCGACGAGGTAATCCGCGAGGACGAGCTGAACGGAGGTCGAGGGCACGGTGTCGCTCGACTCGTCGGAAGTGGTTTCAATAGTCACGTATTTAAGGAATCTTTCGGTAACGGTCATTTCTCTTATCATCTCCGTTTTTTTATCTCATCAATGATAGCACAAACGGCGGAGTTTGGCAACAGCGGAGATGAAAGAGCGTGTATAGAGATATGTTTTGTGCCGTGAAAATCGGCGAATCCGTGCCGTAAGCCCTCAATCTCGGCTTCTCTGCAGGAGAGCCGTAAGATGCAAAAATCCTACCCATGGAAAACCGTGGGTAGGATCTGCTCTTTAAACCGCAAAAGCGGGCGTTTATTTTTTATCAGAACGAGAGAATGACCTTCAGCTCGAGCTTCTTGTATTTGGGTATCTTATACGGCTTTTTGAGCGTCGCTATTGCGGGGATATCGCCGCCGACTCCCTGCTGTCTGCCGTCGATATTGACGGTCAGGTTGGTACTTCTCTCAAGCTCGCAGGAGTGAGCCGCATTGTAGAGCGCCTTCTTGGTATAAGGATGCACGCTCATCTCGAACGGAGTGTCCGCCGCGGAAACGGTGACTCCCCTCTCGCTGCCGACCTTGAGCCATCTGACATCGCAGCGGTTCGCGTTCTCCTGTGGGAACAGATAATCGTGAATGAAGCTCTCCGCGCTCTGGAAGCGGTAGACTCCGAGACGTGCGCCCGTCTTGCGGTCGCAGTAGTTCTCGTGCGGGCCCTTGCCGTAATACTCTATTCCGTCGACTCCGTCGGTCAGCTCAAAGGTCAGACCGTAGCGCGGCAAATTGACCGGAGTGATATTCTTGCAGGTAAGCGATGCGGAAACCGTGCCGTCCGGGAACACGAGATATTCCGTGACTATGCCGGACAGGTACTTCGTGCGCCATTTGACGCTGAGCTTGACGCAGTTGCCGAATTGCTCCGCCTTTATCGAGGTCGGGCGCATCATGCGTTCCGCGTTCTCGAAAGCGTGCAGTCCGATAAAGGTCTTGACCCACTCGAACGGCACCTGAGCCATACGCTCGTTGTCCGTATTTGCGCGGGAGAACTGCGGACGGATGCCGCGGTCGATATGCTCGACTCCGTTCTTCTTATACGAGCAAAGCTCGCCCGTCTTTTTGTTGAGCCTGACTTCGAAGTTCTCACCGGTGACGATATAGCAGCGGTCTCTCTTCGAATATTCAAACTTAACCTTCTTGCCGTCCGCTTTCGGGGCGACGGAGGAATAGTTGTATTTGCCCAGAACAAACTGCTCGCGCGCCATGGTATGACCCGCTTCGAGCGCCATTATGTCGCGGCGCAGAATAAGCTCGCAGTCGAGCGTGCGCTCGCTCTCGGTTTTGAGATCGAACGGGACATCGACAACCGCCTTTTCGAGATAGCCCTTGTCGGGGAGCTCAAGCTCTGCGGAGTCGATAAGCTTGCCCTGCTCGCGCAGCTCGAGACGGAGCCTGAAGTTATCGAGAGAGGTGAACATAAAGCGGTTGAGAACGGTTATCTTGCCGCTCTTGAGCGAGAAATCCGCCTGCTGATAGCACTTGACGACCTCATAATAGTGCGGGTTGGGCGTGCGGTCGGCGCGGAAAACGCCGTTGAAGGCGAAGTTAGAGTCGTTGGGTTTGTCGCCGAAGTCACCGCCGTAGTTCCACTTGTCTCTGCCGTCTGCGGTCTTTGTTCTTATCGACTGGTCGGCAAAATCCCAAATATATCCGCCGGCGAGACGGTCATATTTCCTGAAATCCTCCCAATAGTCGGCGAAGTTGCCCATGCTGTTGCCCATGGCGTGGGAATACTCGCACTCTATAAACGGCTTGTCTACATAATCGGAGGGCTTGAGATGATAGCCGAGACCGAGGTTCCAAAGCGCGCGGCTGTGGGTATGCGGCTTGTTCTCGCCTATGCTCTTCATCGCGGTCTGCACGGTGTACATCTCGCTGAACAGGTCGCTCGTCTTGAGCTTTGCGTCGGGCTCATAGTGAACCGGACGGGTCTTGTCTATCTTCAAAATCTCCTTCTTCATCTCGGCGAAGGCGTTGCCGTTGCCGGACTCGTTGCCGAGAGACCAGAAAAGGATGCAGGAGTGGTTCTTATAGCTGTTGACCATATTGCGCACGCGATAGCAGCACTCGGCAGTCCAATGCGGATCGCTGCGCGGGACGCGCGTGGCAAGGCCGTGAGTTTCGAGGTTGTTCTCGCTCATGACGAGAATACCTATCTCGTCGCACAGCTCATAGAAGCGGCGCGAGTTCGGATAGTGGCAGGTGCGCACGTTTGTTATGTTGCTGTTTTTGAGCAGCTCGAGATCGCTTCTTATAATGCTCTCCGGCACGGCATGGCCGTAATCCGGATGGAAATCGTGGCGGTTGACGCCGCAAATCTTGAGCGGAACGCCGTTGAGCAGGATGAACGGACCTCTGCCCGTCTTGCTGTCATAGGGCGCTATTTTCACTTCTCTGAAGCCGAACTTATGCTCTCTGCGGTCGGTATAATCGCCACCGGAAAGAGTGACCTGAACGGTGTAGAGATAGGGGTCCTCATGGCTCCAGAGCTCGAAATTTTCAACGGGCATTTCAAAGGTCACATTGCAAAATTCGCCGTCCGCAAGAGCCTTTACCTCCGCCTCTGCCGAAGCGAACTTTGCGCCGTCGGCGCGGAGGATATCGACCTTGAGCTTGCCGCCGTCAAACTGAGCGCGGCGCGCCTTAACAACACAGTCGAGCTTGAACACGACGGACTTGAAGTCCTCCGCCATCTCGCTGCGCATATACATATCCTCGATAAAAACTTTCGGCTCATAGACGAGCGTCACATCGCGGAAGATGCCCGAGAGGCGCCACATATCCTGATCCTCAAGATAGCTGCCCGAGCAGTAGCGGCGCACGGTGACGGCGAGGCGGTTGACACCCGGATGAACAAAGTCCGTTATATCGTACTCGCACTCGTCGAAGGTATCCTGAGAATAGCCGACGAATTTTCCGTTGACGAACACTTCGCCGCTCGAATTGATTCCGCCGAAATGAATGAACACGTTGTCGTCGGTATCCTCAACCCCAAACTCGCGCACATAGAGTCCGCAGGAGTTGAGCTCCGGCTTTATGTAAGGAATCCTCGTGGTAGAGATAGCCTTGGGATAATTGATGTTCGTATATATCGGGATATCGTAGCCCTTTATCTGCCATTCGGACGGAACCTCCAAATCGTCAAAGGAGCTGACATCGAAGTCGGGAGCATAGTAGCCCTCGATAATGTCGTTGACGCTCTCGCAATAGCGGAATTTCCAAATTCCGTTGAGGCTGACGGTCTTTTTCTCCCATGCGGCGCTACACGGAAAGCCGGCTGCACTGCGCGGCTCTGTGTTGACAGAATACACATCTATATCCTGCCACATTTCTTTCTTTGCATTTTTTGCCATGATTACCCTCCGGGGATATAAAAGTCTTGCAATAATATTATCATACAACGGGCGCTGTAGTCAAGCGGGAAGGGCTATTAAAACGGCGTGCGCCGCTTTTTAAAGCCCGCACGCCGTTAAAAATCAGTTGAGCTTATCGTATGCCTTCAAAAATTCCGTCACGTCGGAAAGCATTTTTGCCGTGCCGCCCTCCGAATTGCTCTCGAGGTTCAAGACGAGAATCGGGTCATGCACGCTCATGCGCAGCAGGAACCAGCCGTCGCCGTTTGACTTATCGGTATTTATCCTGATGCCCTCATAGTTTATCTTCTCGGCCTGCCAGCCGTCACGCTTCTCGGCGAGCGCTTTGAGGTCGGCTATGACCTTATCGCCGTAGGGCTTGAAATCCTCGAGATCGATTTTGAATCTGCGTTCAAGCTCCTCCGCCGGCTCTTCGAGGTCGGAGATGAAGCTCTCGAGGCTGCCGCCGCTCTTTTTGAGCAGAGCCGCTTTGATTATGAGCTTCGTGACAAGATACGCGCCGTCGTCGAGATAATAGTTCTCCCTGAACGCGGCGTGACCGGAGGTCTCTATCGCAAGCGGGCAATCGACTCCCGCACGGTTCAATTCTATCTGCTTGTTGATGACGTTCTTGTAGCCGCGCTTGAAGCGGATATGCTCGCCGCCGTGCGCCTCGATAAACTTCGTGAGTCCCGCAGAAGTCACGGAGTCGGTGACTATAACTGCGCCGGGCTCGTTTTCGAGAATGACCGCCGATATCATGGCGACAAGGCGGTTGCGGTTGAGCTCTCTGCCGTCGGAGAGGATGCAGCCCGCCCTGTCGACGTCGGTGTCAAAGACTATGCCGAAATCGGCGTGCGTGCTCTTGACCCGCTCTGCGGCGCTGTCTATCATCACGGAGGACTCGGGGTTCGGAACATAGACGGGGAAGTTACCGTCCGGCTCGAGGTTCATGCTCGGCGAGACATCCGCGCCGAGAGGGGCGAGAACCTCGGAGGCATAGAAACCGCCCGCACCGTTTCCCGCGTCAACCATTATGCTCATGCCCGCAAGGGGCTTATCGGCCTCATCGGCGCCTATGCCCTTGCAGATAAGCGAGCGCAGGTGCGCGGCGTACTGCTTCATATGGTCGCAGGACGTTATCTTCGCGGGGACATTGCCGAGCTCGATATTCTCGGCCTTTTCGAGTATATAAGCGATATCGGGCGAGTCGAGGCCGCCGTCAACGGTAAAGAATTTCAGTCCGTTTCTGTCGCCCGGGTGGTGGCTCGCGGTCATCTGCACGGAGCCGTCGCAAGGCAGGTCGAGCACCGCCATAAACATAGCGGGAGTGGAGCTTAACGCGCAGTCGATTATATTGACCCCGCGCAGGGCGAGTCCGCGGACTACCGCCGCGCTTATGCGCTCAGCGGAAAGGCGCGGGTCGTGGCCTATGGCGACAGTCAGCGCCTCCGCCGCCTTGCCCGTCTTTTCGGCAAGAAAATCGGCAAAGGCCGCGCTCGCGCGCGCGATAAATTCATCGCTCATATAGAGCGGCTCGTCACCGTTTCCTATGCCTATTCCGCGGATATCCGTTCCGCTCTTGAATTTTTTGTAGATGCCTGTCATGTCGTTCCTCCTGTTTACAACCCGCGTCAGTCGGCGCAGATATCATTTTTTATTTTTTCATAGGTCTTTTCACCTATTCCGTCAACATTTGTTATCTCCCACGGATATATAAATTCCCCGTGCTCCTCACGGTAGCTGACAATACTCTCCGCCTTCTTCTCCCCTATCCCGGCGAGCGCGGTAAGCTCGTCTTCGTCGGCGGAGTTTATGTCTATTCCGTAAGTGCTGCCGTCTGTATATTGAACCGTGCTCGCGGCTCGGCTCGGAGATAAGCGCAGAGCCAACGCGGCCGTAAGTGCGGCGGCGAGCAGAATAAACGCGGACGCCGCAAGCAGAAGTTCGTTTTTCGATCTGCTCACAGCGCCCACCTCCGGTAATTTATTGAATTTATTGTAACATATGGCAGGAGGGATTTCAACCGATTATTATTTCAAAAATCCCACCAACGCATCCGTGTCGCGCGGATTGATACGCTTGGAGATTATATAGGTTTTGTCGCTGCCGTCCGGGTTCTTCTCGCCGAAGCGTCCGTAGGATGAGGTGACTGCCGTGCCGTCGGGGAGCACGACGTTTCCGCAGTAGGCGGTGTCGGCGTTGGCTTTAATTTCCGGCTCGGTCTGACCGTCGAGATAGGTATGGGCTATCTTGATGCGGTAGTCGCCTTCCGTGCCGTTTTTGAGGTCGTCGTAGCTGCCTATCCACGCTATCCAGCCCTCGCTGTACCAGTCGCCGTTATTGGAATAAAGCTTCAGCTTCTCCGGGGCGCGCTCTATCGAGCGGAAGGTTATGAACAGCCTGCCGTCCTTTAAATAGTCCGCCTTGTGACGCTCGCCGTTGAGCGCGGATGGGGCGTGAACGGGCTCGGACCATGTCTTGCCCTCGTCGCGTGAAAACGAGATCAAAGAGTTTTCTTTCTTGGTGTTCGAGCGCGAGATGAGGCAGAGCTCGTCGCCCTCTCCACCGTCGCTCCTGATAACCTCGACCTCGCACATATTCGAGCGCAGCTCCGCGTCTCTGTGGGCGGCGAAATACTTCTCCGGCTTGCTCCAGCAAACGCGTCCGTCGGGGGTAAAGCTTAAAATCGTCTTGTAATTATAAAAATTGCCGTCGTGGAAAAAACTCATCCATTTGTCAACGAATTTGCCGTTCTCCTTGAGCCTCGTAAGCGACGCCATGGCGACTATGGGTATCAAATCGCAGCCGCCGGCCTTTGAATAGAAGGTCTCGAACTCGCTCCATGTCTCGCCCTCGTCGCAGGAGACGGAGCAGTTGAAGCCGCCGGGGGTGTCCATATCGGGCCACTTGGAGTTTGCGGAAACGAGAATGAGCTTGTCAGGCGTGCCGTCCGAAAATTCGAGGCGGTAGACAGTCGGGGTCTCAAGCGATTTTTTCCACGATTCGGGCGGGACTGCGATACATTTTGTGTAGCTGAGTCCGCCGTCCGCGCTTATCTTATTGAGCACCGCTCCCTTGCCGTGTCCGTGGGGATAGACGGTTAGAATATCGCCGTTTTTAAGCAGGACGGAATCGGGGTGGCCTAAATAGCTCTCGCTGTCGTCTACCACGGTCTGCTCATAGAGATAGGCGTATTTCTCCGGCGTGTTCTCCGGGCGCTCGCTCAGGTCTAACTGCGGAATATTATAGTTTTTGCCGATAAATTCTTCCATAATCTTACTCTGATATTGCTCTTATTCTGAACGCCTTGACGCCGTGCGGCTCAACAAAGGCGCTGAGAGTGGTATTTATAACCGAGGTCTCCTTCGTCCAAAGGTCATAGGCCTCGTACTCCTGCGCCAAAGGAGTTGTGACATACGAGCGGCAGACGATATCGTCCATGCGGTGCTCGAAATATCTCGTGTCGCTGCCCTTGTTGAAGAAGCAGACCGCGACATCGCCGTTTTCGAGAGGCTTTATGAGCGTATCGGCTATGAGCGTTGTCTTTATTCTTCTGCACTGCTCGCCGAGCGCATCCTGATCAATCGCTATCATGTCTCTGTCGGTGAGTATTCTCAGCGTCTCATTCTCCGTGTCGGCGGTTCCGTCCTCGCGGATAAACTCGCGCACATCGTTGCCGAGAATCAGCGGCGCCGCCATGAAGCACCAGAGGGTGAAGTGGCTGCGGTTCTCCTCAAAGGTCAGATCGCCGTTGCCGACCTCGAGCATATCGGGGTCGTTCCAATTGCCCTTGCCCGCATATTTAAAGAGGTTGACGTTGACCTCATATATGCCGAGAACGGACTTCCAATTCGCCTGAATATCGGGTGTGGTGCGCCAAAGGTTGCCTGCCGCCGCGCCCCAGCGCCACGGGAGATTTCTGCCCCACTCGCAAATCGAATAGACTATCGGGCGCTCCTCGGTGCCGTTTTTGTCGGCATACTCGGCGGTTGCGCGCATGAGCTCTCTGCCCATTTTGGCATACTGCACTGCCGCGCTGTCCTGCCTCGAGGCTATGGGATTCTCAAGCTCTATTGTGTTCGCGCCCGCACGGAGCTTTATCTTCACCTGATGTCTGCCGTCGGCGGTGAAGCCCTTTGTCGGCGGGACGGTGGTCGCGTACTTGTTCTCGCCGTTGACGGTGACCTCGAGATATTTGAAGCTGTTGCTCTTCTTTCTGATTCCGAGGGTCAGGGAATATTCGCCGTCCTCCGGCACATCGACGCCGAACAGAGCCGAGCCTCTGTGCGCGGAGAGCCCCGAGATATATCTGCCCGAATCGAGGCGCTCGTCCTCGAGTATCTTTGCGTCGCCGAAAAGTGACGCATCGTCCGCGGGAATAACCGTTTCAAAAGAGCCGTCCGAATTTGCGACGCTGATATATTCGATATAGGGCGCGCGCATCGGGATTGGCACGTTATGGCAGAAATCGTATTTGAAATATTCGACTCCCCACTCGGCGAAGGTGTCCGCGTCTGTCGCCTCGTTGCCGAGACTCGCGGGCAGATCCTCGCAGGTCAGGGTGCCGTTTGAGGAATATATGCCGAGCTTGAGTCCGAGATCGTTGACGCTCTTGACAAGCGCGGGCATACCGCTCGGAAAATTCGAAAAATCGCCCTGGAGTCTGCCGTTTTCGTCGCGCATGGAGGACTGCCAGCAGTCGTCGAGGTTGACATACTCATACCCCGCGTCCGCAAGCCCGCTCGTCTTCATCGCTTCGGCAATCTCGAGAATAAGCTTCTCGTCTATCCTGTTTCTGAATGCGTTCCAGCTCGACCAGCCCATGGGCGGGGTCAGAGCGGTGCCGTTATAGAATTTTTCGTCGGTAGGAAAAGTGAGCTTGACGCTGTTCAGAGCGTTCTTCGCCATATCCTCGGCCTCGTTTTTACCGGGCAGGATATTCGGCGCAAACTTCTTGATCGCCGCATAAGCTCCCGCGGCGATACCCGCAAGCGCGGTGATTTTAAATATCGATCCCATGAATATCATCCTTTCATTTAAAAGCTAAAAGCAAAATTAAAAATCCACTTCCGCGAGGTTGTAAACCCGAGAAAACTGTGGTATTATTTAATTGAACAAAAGACGCCCTCAAGGCTGCCTTTTGACAGTGCCGCAGTTATCCCTGCAACACTAAAAATATTATCATATATATACTTTTTGTCAAGGCAAAAAGCAAAGATACGGAGGAAAATATGAGCACACGGAGACTTGTTAAAACATTCTGCGACCTCGTTTCGACGGGCAGCGAAACGGGACACGAGCGCGCATTCTGCCTGGAGCTTGAAAAGGCGCTTACCGAGGCGGGCTTCGAGGTCGAGCGCGACGAGGAGGCCGGCAAAAAATGCGGCTCGGACGGCTTCAATATATACGGCTATCTGCCCGGCGAGGGCGAGAGCATACTTCTCTCCTGCCACACCGATACGGTAACTCCCGGCGCGGCGGTCACTCCCGTTGAGCGCGACGGGTTCATATATTCGGACGGCACGACGGTTCTCGGCTCGGACGACAAGTCCGGCATAGCGGAGATAATCGAGGCCGTAACAAGGCTCAAAGAGAGCGGCGAGAAAAACAGAGCCGTCGAGGTTCTGTTCACCCTCTCCGAGGAGACCGGAATGCTCGGCTCGCGCTTTGCGGATTACGACAGGATAAAGAGCAAGGCCGCCATAGTGCTCGACAGCGAGGACATCGGCGAGATAGTCAACTCCGCCGCGGCGAATATAGTTATGTCGATAAGCTTCTTCGGCAAGAAGGCGCACGCCGGCGTATGCCCCGAGAACGGCATACACGCACTCAAGGCTGCGGCATATGCGGCGGCGAACATCCCCGTGGGTCATGTTGACGACATAAGCGTGCAGAACATCAGCAATTTCGTCTCCGAGGGTCCGACCAATATCGTAGCGGACAAAGCGTCGTTTGACATGGAGTTCCGCTCATACGACGAGGACACGGTGCAAAAGCATATCGCGGACTCACTCGCCGTTATGAAAGAGGCGTGCGAGAAGTTCGGAACAACATTCGAATACGAAAGCGAGCGCCACTCCGGCGCATTCACGGTCGATCCCGAGTCGCAGCTTATAAAGGACATTTTCGCGGCATATGAGGCGGCGGGCATACGCCCCTATCTCTCAAAGACGCTCGGCGGCTGCGACGCTTCCAACATCGCACTGCACGACATAGCCGTTGTCAACATCGGCACGGGTATGTGCGACGTCCACACAACATCGGAGAAGATAGCTATAAAAGACATGGAGGACAGCACACGCTTCCTTTTTGAATTGCTCAAGGCATAAAGTATCCCGAAAGGAGATTTTGATATGAAGCTCATAACTGCCGTTATCGGCAAAAAAGATCTCAACCCCGTCTGCGATGCGCTCAGAGAAGCGGGCTATTCATTCACGAAGATTCCGACCTCCGGCGGATTCCTGCGCAACAGCAACATGACCCTGCTCATCGGCGTTGAAGACGACAAGCTCGCCCATGCGGTTGAACTGATAAACCAAAACTGCAAGAGCCGCACCGAGCAGAACGAGGACAGAAAGGCAAGGGTCGGCGGCGCAACTCTGTTTGTGACGGATGTTGAGCGGTTTGAAAAGATGTAAAAAACTATAAGCTGCCCGGATACCGGCGGCTGCGAAAGAAGCGAACGGCTGCAGCAAATTGCTGCGGCTGTTTTTTGTATAACGAAAAATATATAATAAAGAGCGCAGGGACAGAAAATGAACAATAGCGAAAACCGGTCGGAGCAAAAGCTTCGACCGGTTTTTTTATTTGAGATAAGCCGTAAATTCTATCGTGTTGCCGTCCGTAAGCTCGGCTTTTATCGAGCCCTTATGAGCCTCCGCTATGCCCCGCGCTATCGAGAGCCCTATTCCGAAGCCGCCCGCGCTTCGCGCCTTATCGGTGCGGTAAAAACGGTCAAACAGCTTCTTGGTCTCGTCCGCGTCAACATTTTCGCAGCCGTTTGACGAGCGTATAACAACACCCCGCCTGTCCTTTTCGAGCCTTAGCGTTATAGGGGAGCCGGGAGAGGCATATTTCACGGCGTTGTCAATCAAAACGGATACCAATCGGCGCACCGCATACTCGTCGCCCGTATAGCGAATACTCGGAGCGATATCCGTTTCGAGCCTGTGCCCCGGACGATAAGGCGGTGGCTGCGCGTCCGGCGTTCCTCTTGGGATAGCTTCTGACGCAACATTTTTTTCCCGGTTCTCAAACTGCCGGATTTTCTTCTTTCCGTCCTCAATCTCGGCTTGCAATTCCTCGCGGGTTTTCTCTCTCGGTTTCGTCATGGGTGGTCGCTCCTTTCTGCCCGCCGGCATAAAAATAGAGCAGCCGTTTTCAAATTGAAATGGCTGCTCGTGGCGGTGTTATTCAGTTCTTGTCAGTTCCCAGATAAACGAGAAGTTGCCGTTGTGAAGGTTATGCTCATTTTGCGTTATTACTCTTCCGAACTCCGTCATTCATTCTTTTCACTTTGCGTTTCCATACAAAATATTGAACGAGCCAAGTGATGACGAAAATTGCAACGAATATACCTACATAAGACAGAATCCCACCGGTCGAATGGGGCATCCAGTTGGCAAAATAAGAGATGGGGAACATAATCACGCAAGCAATTGCAAAATAAACCCCGCTTTGCTTTGCAAGACTCCACGAATCAATTTCCCAAATAACCGAAGCCATTGCAAAGCCTGTGCCCATTATTCCGCTCAGGCCGGTTTGAATGAGAATCGCATTTAATTCGCTCCCCATTTTATTCACAAGCTCTGGATTGACCGGGTGGAAGAAACCATCCCCAATGCAGATTGAGATAATCACAGTTATTACAAAACCGATAGCAATGCCGAGAGGGAATCCGAGAAGCCCACGCTGAATCATCTTTTTTTTCATTTTTACCACCTCATATTCCTAATAATTGTTTGATCTTGGCGACAAAACGCCTTGAAACATAAGTAACCGTCCCATTTGAAAGCGTAACACAAATTGTTCCTGCAAAGCTTAAATCAAAACCCTTGACTTTTCTCAGATTGATAATATCCGAGTTTGATATTCGGACAAAAAAGTTGCTGTCCAGCCGCTGCTCCATTTCGTAAAGCCGCAGACGGAGCGTGTACTCACCGTGATTTGTTTCGGCAAACACTTTGCCCGCTGCAGCAAAAATGCGGTAAATATCAAACGGCTCCAACACTTCGACAATATCATCTTTGAATCCGGCAATCATTTTCGGCTGCTCGTCTGAAAGCCTTTTCATGATTTCATTGATTTCGTCGGTCATTTTGTTTGTCACAACGATGATTTTGGGTTCCTTGCAGTTCTCATCTAACTTGATTTCAATTTGCATTTGCTCACCTCCTCTTTGTTACGGTTACAGTATAAGAAAATCGAGAATCGATTTCCACTGATTCTCGACAGGTGGTCGTTTTCAGACCATAGACGGTAGATTATATAAATAATCTTCCTCATCAAATTCGCATTTGTTGCTCTGACAACAGATAAAGTATACCACAAGACGGTGGATATTTCTACCTGCTATTTCAGCCTGTCGGCGGCGTTACTATCTCTGGCATACCTTCGCGCTGCTTCCCGCCGTTCCTCGCTGTATGGGGCGGTCAGACGGAAAGAGAAACGCCCCTTTGCAATATCAAACTCCATGCAGCCCGTTTCCGGGTCTGTGTCGGTCTGGCGGCACTCGCCGGGGTGCTGTCCGGCATAGGCGGCAAGCCGTTTCTTTAAGGCGGTGTTGTGGGTGCGGATATGGATTAGCGAGTCTTTCTCGTCAAACCAAATGTCGGTAGTCTTTTCCTGCTTCGTAAGCCCTGTTCTCATAAACTCTCCTTTCTGCGCCCCTGTTACGGGGTAGGGGCATTTTTCGGGTGTTTTTCCCGGCTCTTGACTTGGGGAAAATGAGGACAAGGCGGACAACCCGGACAACAGCCCGGCGACACACCGCCCGACGGCGATCCGCGCCAAAACGGCTCGGGACAGAGTGGGCAGAAATCAAACTCACGGAGCGCTAACCAAAACAGTCAAACGGCATAAAGCGCATAAAGAAGCCCTCCCGTGCAGCGCATGGGAGGGTGATTTTTGCATATATTCAGTCGTAGGATTCGTTTTCGCCTTTTCTGCGGCTTTTAGTTTGCACGGCGCTGTTCGTTTGGGGGCATCATAATGACGCAAATTGTGGGTTGCACAAAAAGCACGCGGAGACAGCCTTATGCTTACTCGACAGATTGGGAGTTGCGGCGCAGTTTCGATTGCCTGACGGCGGTTTCTCCCCAAAAATCCTGCTTGTAACCGTCTGCGCCTTGCCGCAAGCGGCAAAAAAATCCGCCCGTGATACGGACGGATTAATGTTACTTTATGATGGTATCAACCGTTTTTCTGACGTCGGCGGCGACTGCGTCTATGTCGCGCGCGGCATCGATAACAACGATGTTTTCGCTGTCCTTGAGCAGCTCAAACGCGCTGTAATACCGCTCGCGTATGGCGTTCACCTGCTCCGGGTCGCGCTCGAAAATTTCGAGATACACGCGCCCGTGCTCTATTCTCTCGTGGCAGCTGTACGGGTCTACATCGAAGAAAATACAGATGTCCGGCTTGATTATTCCGGGGCAGTTGAGGTTCATGTCAATGACCCACTGCTTGTCCTCGCCCACCGCCTGATATGCTATTGACGAATAATAATACCTGTCGCACACGACGTCTATTCCCGCTTCAAGCGTCTTTTTTATGCCGTTGACGGGGTTCAGATTGTGCGCCACGCGGTCTGCGAGAAAGAGCGCGGCAAGCTCCGACGAGGTGCGCTGCCTTGCGCCGCTCAGAACGTCTCTTATCATGCCGCCCGTCACCGACTCCGTAGGCTCGGCGGTCGGATACACGCTTCTGCCCCGCGACTTCAGATAATCGCACAGCAGAGCCATCTGCGTGCCCTTGCCGGAGCCGTCAAGACCCTCGACTACAATAAACTTGCCTCTCATAATACGCGGTAATCCTCCGTATAGATGAATGTGCACTTATCGAGCTTTTTGTCCGATACTTTTATCTTCGACGGGAAGCTCGACTTGACGGCCTTAGCCATGTCCGCCTGCTCGCCTGTGAGCGATGCTCTCGCATATTCGAATGCAGCGTCGGTCATAGACACGGCGGTGAGGTCGTCCCAGACGATGAACTGATTCTTCGTGCCGCCGTTTTCTCTGATTGCGGCTCTGACCTTGCTGAACACCTTGGACTTGTCGTCCCATTTTTTGCCCATTTCGATATTGAAAGCGGCGGTGTAGCCGTCATAGACGCTCGGGAAGCTCGTGCCGGCAACGATAATACCGTTCGGGCAGGCGTTCTTTATGAGCTCCGCCTGAGAAGATATGTCGGCGCAATAGGCCGCTATCTTCTTGCCCTCAAAGTTCTTGAGCTGGCGGGCGATGTCCTCTTTCATGAAGCTCTGCGCACCCTTTATGCCGAGGGTCTGCGTGACATCGTAGCAGTTGACAAACTTATATGTCATGCCGAGCTCATCGCACTTTTTCTCTGCGGCTTCGCGCGACTCCCTGACGCTCAGGGTGCTCTGCTGAACTCCCGTGGCGTAATAAACAAAGACCTCCGCTCCGCGGCCGTGAGCCTCCTCGACCATCATGGCGGCGTCCTTTGCCGTATCAATGGCGAGTATCGCGTCGGCGGACTTCGCAAGAGTCTCTATATTCTCCACAGGTGCTGTGCAGACGATAATTTTATCGGGATTCTTCGCCTTTGCCGCCCTGACCGCCGCAACAGCGCCCAAATTCGCTCTCGCTATAACTATCGCGCCGTAGCTCTCGTCGGCGGCGACATCGTTGACGCGCTTATAGAAATCGAGAATGCCCGAGGTGCCTATGCGCGTGTCGGTATAGACAACGTGCTCGACATAGGAATATTTGCTCGCAAGCTGAGCCGCGCGCCGATATTCCTCGGGATTCTGCGACAGGGTCGCGGTGACTATGGCAATCTTCTTGCCCGGCGCTTTGCCGCCCGCTCCGCCGGAGCACGCGCACAGTCCTGCGGCGACAGCCAAAATAAGCAGAAAGGCCGTTGCGGTTTTTAATAACTTTTTCATATTGTCCACCTTATTTTTCCATGAACGCTTCGGCGATTCGCACGGTGCTGTGCCCATCGCAGGCATCCATAAAATTGTTTCTGAAGTTTTCCGTCACCGCTCTGTCAAAGCCCGACTGAGCCTGCCTGACGGCCGAGATAATTCCCTCGGTATCCCGAACTATCGGCCCGGGTACAAAATCCTCATATTTGTTATAAAAGCTGCGGTCGCGGTCATATTCTTCGAGATCGTAGGCGAAGAATATCATGGGGCGGTCGAGCAGCGAGTATTCGAATATGACCGAGGAATAGTCGCTTATCAGCATATCCGCCGCGCACATGGCGAGGTCTATGCGGACATCCTTCGAGACATCGAACACGAAATCCGCATATTTTTCCCGCTCCTCGGCGCTTAGCGAAAAGCTCTTCGCCGTCTGCGGATGGAGCTTATAGAGCAGGACAAAATTCTCGGACAGCTCCGCATTCATGCGCTTGATATCGAGCTTCAAATCCATATAGGACTTGAGAATCGAATTGCCGCGGAAGGTCGGAGCGTAGAGGATTATCCTCCTGTCCCCTATCTGCGGGAATTTTTTGAGCATTTCTCCGCGGGCTGATGAGACGAACTTCGAATCGAAATATATGTCCGTCCTCGGCACGCCGAGAGGTTTTATTATACTTTCGGGGCAGTTGAACGCCTCGGCATAATACGGAATAACACTCTCGGCCGACACGGTAACGGCGGTATAGGTGTTGTGGATAGGATAGCGCTCGAGGCTCTTTCTGTCCGCGCCCCACTTGAGGTCGGCGGTGGAATAGCCCCATTTTTTGAATGCGCCGCAAGCGTGCCAAAGCTGAATGACCTCGGTGCCCTTTCGCGGATAGTTGGCGAACAGCGGAAAGAACGCATCCTCGACAAAGACGAGCCTGCTCGTCGCGTACTCGCGCTGAAAACGGATATTCTGCCTGAACTCCGCCGCCCTGCCGCTTAAACTGCCCGCTCCCGCGGGGATAAGCAGCTCGGTGCAGTGCATCCCGCGTGACTCAAGCTCGCGCTTCATGCAGGACAGGTTATCCGGAAGAGTGCGGCTGTTCGACGCCAAAAGAACCTTTTTTTCGTCTATCGGCCTTTTCGCCGCGCGTCTGTAAACCGCAGGCCAAATGCGGTAATAGAGCAGTCGGCGGCGCATATCGCCGAGTTTTTTTATCAGTCTTTTAATCAGTGACTTCATCTGTCGCTTCTTCCTTAAAGGTGCAGCTTGGAGTTTATTTCCTGCACGGTTTTTTCGTCGAGCTTCAGAACCTTTCGGTCATATGTATACATTCCGTTGACCTCGAACTCGACGTCGCTGACCTGGGTATATACCGTGGCGCAAAGACCCTTTTCTATCAGCGGAATGACCTGCTTCTCGTGCAGCTTTTTATATGCCGCCGAGAGCTTCTCCTTCGACCTGAACATGATATAGCCGAAGCTCTTCTTTCTGTTCCAGACGTGATCGTCCGAAATCATGCTGTATCCGCCGTATTCGCTTATTACGAACGGTCTGCCGTCAAGCTTGGGCATACGAATGGGCAGGATATATTTGTGCATACTCTTGAGGTCGCGCCCCTTTTGGTCATACCAGCCGCTCGCGTGGTCAACGATTCTCGAGGGGTCATATGCCTTGACTGCGTCGCCTATCTCCTTGGCGTCGAACTGACCCCAGCCCTCGTTGAACGGCACCCAGCAGCCGATGCAGGTGCAGTTATAGAGATTGTCTATCATCTCAAACAGCTCGCGACGGTAGTCGTCACGCCACTCTTTTTCGCCGCGGCTGAACCAGTTATATTTATCGTCCTTGACGCCTATACCGAGATTCGGAAGAACGCCCGCAAGGATGTTTCCGATATACTCGCCGCCGCTGACCATATCCTGCCAGACTATCATGCCGAGTCTGTCACAGTGATAATACCAGCGCAGAGGCTCGACTTTTATATGCTTCCTGAGCATATTAAAGCCGAGGCGCTTCATCTCGGAAATGTCAAATATCATCGCCTCGTCGGTAGTCGGAGTCAGTCCGCCGTCGCTCCAATAGCCCTGGTCAAGCAGACCGCGCTGGAAATACGGCTCGTTGTTGAGCATAAGGCGCGGCAGACCCTGCTTGTCTTTGCCGATACCGAATTTTCTCATGCCGAAATAGCTCTTTACGGTATCGACCGCCTCGCCGTTCTTCTTCACGGTGAGCACAAAGTCATAGAGAGTCGGGCTCTCGGGGCTCCAAAGCTTCGCGTCTGGCACGGGAAGATGCGCGTTGAGGCTCATCTCGCCCGAATAGACCCGCTCGCCCGAGAGCGAAATCTCGGCGTCTATCGTGCAGCCGTCAAGCTCCTCGCCCGTACAAGAGACGACTATCTCGCCCGCGTCGATATCGGGAGTCAGGCGCACGCAGGTTATATGGCTCTGCGCCACGGGCTCAAGCCACACGCTCTGCCATATGCCGGAGGTTCCGGTATACCAGAAGCCGACGGATTTGAGAACCTGCTTGCCTCTGTTCTGCCAGCCCTTGTCGGTCGGGTCGTAGACCTTGACGATAAGCTCATTCTCGCCGTCGACAAGATTGTCGGTTATATCGAACGAGAACGGGCAGTAGCCGCCGGTATGTTTGCCTGCCAATTCGCCGTTTACAAACACCTTGCACTGCCAATCGACGGCTCCGAAATGCAGAATGCAGCGTTTTCCGTCAAAGCGGCTGTCAAGGGTGAACCTCTTTCTGTACCAAAGGCGCTCGTCGGGCTGAAGCACACGCTGAACGCCGGAGAGCTGACTCTCGATGGCGAACGGCAGGATTATCTTGCCGCTGAAATTCTTCGGGCAGGGCTCGCCTGCAGGAGTTATCTCGTAATCGCACTCGCCGTTTAAGCACATCCAGTCCTCACGCACGAGCTGCGGGCGGGGATATTCCGAATGGGGGCAGTTTTTGTCCACACTGTCAAAGAATCTTGTTTTAAGATCGTTCACTTACTCAACCTCCGCATTTTATTTAAAAATCCACATAGTATTATACAATAATTTATGCGTTTTGTCTATATTGTCTATATAATTTATTCCCTGTGCCACTTCACGCCCTGGGCGGTATCCTCGAGGACGATACCCATTTCCTTGAGCTGATTTCTTATTCTGTCGGCCTCAGCCCAATTCTTCTCCTTGCGGGCGTTTGTGCGCGCTTCTATGAGGGCCTCGATGTCGCTGTCGAGCGTCTCCGTCTTGCGGTTATAGACAAGTCCGAGCACGCCGGTCAGCTCGTCGAACACTGATATTGCGCCCTCGACAAGTGCCTTTGACGGGGTCTTGCCGACAACGTTTGTATTGATGTCACGCACAAGCTCGAATATCGAGGCTATGGCGTCGGCGGTGTTGAGGTCGTCATCCATGGCGTCGATAAACTGCTCTCTGTATTTGTCGAAGCCGTCGATAATCGCCCTGTCGCCGTCATGCTCCGCGTCCGAAGCATTCTTCAGCTCGAAGTCGAGCGAATCACGGCAGGTATAGAGTCTGTTGAGCGCGGAAATGCACTGCTCTATGATATCGGTGCTGTAGTTTATCGGGCTTCTGTACTGGGCGGAGATGAGCAGATAGCGTATGGGCTCATATCCGTATTTTTCGGCGACGTCGCGCACGGTGAAGAAATTGCCGAGAGATTTCGACATCTTCACATTATCGACGTTGATATAGCCGTTGTGCATCCAATAATGGGCGAAGGGCTTGCCGGTAAAGCACTCGCTCTGCGCTATTTCATTCTCATGGTGAGGGAAGATAAGATCCTGACCGCCGCAGTGGATATCTATCGTGTCGCCGAGATAGCGCCAGTTCATCGCGGAGCACTCGATATGCCAGCCGGGTCTGCCCTTGCCCCACGGGGAATCCCACGCGGGCTCGCCGGGCTTGGCGGCTTTCCAAACGGCGAAATCCATGGGCTCGCGCTTGACCTCGCCGACCATTATGCGGGCGCCCGCCTCAAGATCCTCAAGCGGCTGATGCGAGAGCTTGCCGTAGTCCTTGAACTTCTCGGTGCTGAAATATACATCGCCCTGTGCCTCATAGGCATAGCCCTTTTCGATAAGGGTCGAAATTATATGAATGATAGCGTCAATATTCTCTGTGGCCTTCGGATTAACGGTCGCGTGTCGGACATTGAGTCCGTCCGCATCCGTCCAGAACTCTTTTATATAGCGCTCGGAAATCTCGGAGAAATCGACATGCTCCTCGTTTGCGCGTCTGATTATCTTATCGTCGATATCCGTGAAATTCTGAACGAATGTCACCTTATAGCCGCGGTATTCGAGATAGCGGCGCAGGATATCGAAGATGCAAAGCGGACGGGCGTTGCCGATGTGTATATAGTTATACACGGTCGGTCCGCAGGCATACATCTTTATCTCGCCCGGGGTAATCGGGACGAGCTCTTCTTTTTTTCTTGTTAAAGTGTTGTAGACTTTCATTTATATCTTCCTTTCAGTCAATTTCCTGTGTATTTTCCTGCTCCTCAAGCTGTTTTCGCAGCTGGGACAGCTGATGCTCGAGTCTGCAAAGCTCCTGAGCGACAGGGTCGGGTATATGCACTTGATCGAGGTCGTCGACTCTTATTCCGTTGCGGCGCACGACACGAGCCGGCACGCCGACGGCGGTACAGTCGGGCGGTATCTCCTCAAGAACCACAGCGCCCGCGGCTATATTCGAGTTGTCGCCGACGGTAAAGGGGCCGAGCACCTTTGCGCCCGCGCCGATGAGGACATTGTTGCCGATAGTCGGGTGGCGTTTGCCCGTGTCCTTGCCGGTGCCGCCGAGCGTCACGCCCTGATATATCATAACATCGTCGCCGATAACGGCGGTCTCGCCGATAACGACGCCGGTGCCGTGGTCGATAAAAAATCGTCTGCCTATGGTTGCGGCCGGGTGTATCTCTATCCCGGTTTTACGCGCCGCCCTCTGCGATATCCAGCGTGCGAGGAAAAACAGCTTATGGCGGTAGCACCAATTGGCTCTGCGGTGCATTCTTATGGCCTTGAGGCCGGGATAGAGGAAAAAAATTTCAAGCGCACTTCTCGCGGCGGGGTCGCGCCGCTTGAAGGTGCTTATATCCTCTTTGAGCCTGTCAAACATAAATATCAACTCCTTGGGCTCGGATAAAATTGCTGCCGCGATGCGGCGTTGGTTGTTTGGAGTGCGTATGCGCTGTTAATAAGTCTGTGCATTTTCGCGGGCGGATGATATCCGCCCCTACAGCCGCTCAATATACAAATAACATACAAAAAGCCTCCGTTATCCCGAAAGACAACGGAGGCGCTTGAGCGCGGTTCCACTCCTGTTTATATCTCTGCGCGCCAATACGCGCACGGCCGATAACGGTGCCTTCCGCGCAGGGATACTTCGGTTCCCCCTGCGTGCTGACGGGTGCATTTCGCCTTCATACGGCAAGGAGCTTTCTCAGCTTCGGGCTCCCTCTCTTTTGCCGCTTGTATCCGGCTACTTCTCCCGGTAAACGCATTTCGTTTTTTGGTTTTCGTCAACAGATACGCATTGCATATCTACTAATTATTATATTGAAATCACTTGGAAAAGTCAATGATTTTTTTGCTGTCCACAAAATATGTGACGCCCGAAACCACAGTCAAAACGGCGGTTATCCAAAGCATCATATTTGACACTCTCGCGAGCGTGAACCAGCCGGTATTGGCGAAAACATTGAACGACGCATCAAGCTCGGCAAGGAGCATGATGATTATCGTGAACACCATCTGGCTGACGGTCTTTGCCTTGCCCCAATAGTTGGCGGGGATGACAACGCCCTGCGCCGAGGCGATAAGGCGGACGCCTGCGACGGCGAACTCGCGGGTGAGGACTATCATAATTATCCAGATGCTGCACCAGCCCTCGCGCATGAACGCAAGCAGGGCGGCGGTGGTCAGCATTTTATCGGCGAGCGGATCGAGGAGCTTGCCGAACACGGTTATAATATTACGCTTTCTCGCAATTTTGCCGTCAAGCAGATCGGTAATCGACGCTATGGAGAAAACGGCGAGCGCGGCTAAGTAATGATAAGGAAACTCAATAAGCATAAGCGCGAGATAGACAGGCGCGAGAAACATTCTGATGACCGTAAGTTTGTTGGGCAGATTCAGCTTCTGCATTTCTATTCCCCTTTCCCGGGTTGTTATACTGTTCTTCCGAGCAGGTCATATTCGTTCGTGCCGAGTATCTCGACATCGACGAAATCGCCTTCTTTTATGAAATCGGGCGAGGTGAAGATTATCTTGCCGTCGATATCGGGCGCGTCCATATAGGAGCGACCCGAATAGCTGTCGGTATAATCGTCATAGCTCTCGGTGAGCACACGCAGGGTTTTGCCGATCATTTCGTTGTTCTTTTCGCTCATTATCTCATACTGATCCTGCATGATGACCTCGGCGCGGCGGGCTTTCACATCGTCGTCAACCTGATTTTCCATCTTCGCGGCGGGAGTGCCCTCCTGCGGGGAATATTCGAAGCAGCCGAGGCGCTCGAACTCCTGCTCGTTGACAAACTCCGCCAAGGTCTCAAACTCGCCGTCGCCCTCGCCGGGGAAACCGACGATGAACGTAGTGCGGATAACGATATCCGGCATACGCTCGCGCAGCTTTCTTATGACCTCGCGGGTCTCCTCCGCGCTGCTGTGGCGGTTCATGGCCTTGAGCATGCTGTCGTCCGCGTGCTGGAGCGGCAGGTCTATATAGTGAAGCACCTTGGGCTGAGAGGCCATGGTGTCTATAAGCTCGTCGGTTATCTTATCGGGATAGCAATAGAGCAGGCGTATCCACTCTATGCCGTCGATTTCGCAGAGCAGATTCAGAAGATGGGCGAGTCTGTATTCGCCGTAGAGATCAATGCCGTAGGACGAGACATCCTGCGCTATGAGCACAAGCTCCTTGACGCCCTGCTCGGCGAGAGTTTTCGCCTCCTCGACTATGCTCTCCTCGTCGCGGCTGCGAAAGGCTCCGCGGATAGACGGGATAGCGCAGTAGGTGCAGCAGTTTGAGCAGCCCTCGGCTATCTTGAGATATGCCCAATAGTCGGGTGTGGTGAGCACACGCTCGCCGCACATGGGGAGCTCCTTTTTGTCGGGGAACACGTTGACCTGCTTGCCGTCGAGAACCTCGTCGACTATCTTGGCGATATCGCCGTTTGCGCCGATGCCTACGACGGCGTCGACCTCGGGAATCTCCTTTAATATTTCCTCGCGGTAGCGCTCGGCGAGGCAGCCCGTGACTATGACGGCACGCACAAGTCCGTCCTGCTTGAGGCCGACCATTTCGAGAACGGTGTCTATCGCCTCCTGCTTGGCGGAGTCTATAAACGCGCAGGTGTTGACTATAACTGCGTCAAGGCGCTCGAAATTGTCTGCGTTTTCAAATCCGGCGTCCTGAAGCTTTGCAAGCATCAGCTCGCCGTCAACCTGGTTTTTCGGGCAGCCGAGAGAAACGAATAAAACTCTTCTTTTTTTCATCAAACAGCTCTTCCTTTCGCTTGATAAAGAGAATTATACACTATTTCTTCCTTTTTTTATCTTCTAACAGGAAAATTGGTCGTCCGTATCTTCATATTCCTCGTCCGCCTGCCGCATGGCCGAGCGGATATCGGAATAGCCGTAGCCGAGGCGGGTCAGGGCGTTGAAGGTGCGTCGTCTCCCCTTTTCGTCGGAAAAACGCCCTGCAAATTTAGTTTCGAGCAGCTTTTTTATCCGCTCTGCATCGTCGCCGTCAAGCTCCTCGGTGCATTCGCAGGCGGTCTCGCGCGATATTCCGCGCTGACGCAGCTCCTGTTCTATGCGCTTTTTGCCCATACCGCGCCGCTCATAGAGCTCCTGCGCCAAGGTGTGGGCGTAGCGCTCGTCATCGACATAGCCCAGCTCCTCCAGACGTTCGACCGCCTCGCGCGCAAACTCCGCGCCCGAGCGCCGAGCTACCTTGCGCTCAAGCTCCTTTGAGGAGTGGTCGCGCCGCGAGAGTATATCTACCGCCGCGTTAAATGCACGGCAGGAGCCTGCCGCCTCGCAAAAGGCAGCAAACTCCGCATCGTCAAGTTCATCGCCGGAGCGTATATTCTGACCCGCCCAGAAATCCCGGGTCACGGTCAGGCGGTACTCCCCGTCGACGAGTATATGTATTTTTTCTCCTCTGCCCCGCTGTGCCGTTATCTTCATCAGTCGTCGTCATCTACAACGATGTCGAGCTTCGCCTTTGCGCCGGAACGGCTCGTGGGCTTCTTGGGCTGCACGACGGCTGCCGGCTCTGCGGCGGGTGCGGGTCTGTCGGCGGGCTTCGCCGCTGTCTTGGCGGCGTTATTCTCCGCGTTGAGGCGCTCGCGCACCTTCGCTTCGACCTCCGCCAATAATTCGGGATTGTCGCTGAGATAGCTCTTGACGTTGTCTCTGCCCTGGCCGAGGCGGTTGTCGTTATAAGAGAACCACGCGCCGCTCTTATGGATGATATCATATTTAACGGCGAGGTCGAGCACTTCGCCTACCTTGGATATGCCCTTGCCGTACATGATGTCGAACTCGGCCTCCTTGAAGGGCGGAGCGACCTTGTTCTTGACTATCTTCGCCCTTGTGCGCGAGCCGATAAACTCGTTGCCGGGGCCCTTGAGCTGCTCTATCTTGCGCACATCGATACGTATCGAGGCATAGAACTTCAGCGCGCGGCCGCCCGTCGTCACCTCGGGATTGCCGTATACAACGCCGACCTTTTCACGCAGCTGATTTATAAAAATTATAATGGTATTCGACTTTGCAATGGCGCCCGCAAGCTTTCTTAAAGCCTGCGACATAAGGCGCGCATGGAGACCGACATGGGAGTCGCCCATATCGCCCTCGATCTCCGAGCGCGGAACGAGAGCCGCAACGGAGTCGACAACTATAACGTCGATAGCGCCCGAACGGGTCAGCGCTTCGGTTATCTCGAGCGCCTGCTCGCCGTTATCCGGCTGAGAGACAAGGAGAGCATCGACGTCAACGCCGAGATTCGCGGCGTATATGGGGTCAAGCGCGTGCTCGGCGTCAATGAACGCGGCCTCGCCGCCCATTCTCTGCGCCTCGGCGACAACATGGAGGGCAAGCGTTGTTTTACCCGACGACTCGGGGCCGTATATCTCGATTATTCTGCCGCGCGGAAGTCCGCCGATACCGGTGGCGGCGTCGAGAGTAACGGAGCCTGTCGATATAGCCTCGACATTCATCGCCGTATTCTGACCGAGTCTCATTATCGAGCCCTTGCCGTAATTTTTCTCTATCTGCGATATCGCGGTTTCAAGCGCTTTCTGTTTGTCTGCCATACTGTTCCGTCCTTTCGGAGTGCTGAATTTTTGTTCGTACAAATGTTCTGTTGATATTGTACATCATACCCCTGCAAAAAGCAAGGGTATTTTTAAAATTATTTTGATCTTGCAAGAAAAGCGATATTTATGGCATGGTCGCCGACACGTTCGAAGTCGGTTATGGTGTTGAGATAGAGCATACCCGCTTCGGTGTTGCACTCATTGCGGTTGAGGCGGAAGATGTGCGCATCCTGACAGGTGAGGGTCAGGTCGTCTATGTGCTCCTCCAAGTCGGACAATTCTTTAGCCTCGCCGTCGCCCAGCGACTGACGGTCAAAGGCCTCTATAGACCTGTCGAGCAGAGTTATGACGCTGCCGCAGAGCTGATTCAGCTCGTCTCTTGCCGCATCGGAGAACGTGAGCCCGTCGCCTATATTGCGCTCCGCCGCTTCCGCGAGGTTAGTCGCATGGTCGCCGACGCGCTCGATATCGTTTATCGCGTGGAAAACGCGGGCGATGTAGTCCGAGTCGCTGTCGGTTATGTCAAGGGCGTTGAGCTTGACGAGATACGAGGTTATATGGTGGTTGAGGTAGTTTATTACCTCCTCTTTTTCCATTACCTTGTTGAGATCCTTATCGCTGCGGTTTATCAGGGCGTAGGCGCTCGTCTCGAAATTATCGCGCGCGAGCTTCGCCATGCGGGCGACCTCCTTGCCGACCTGCATGACGGCAAAGGGAGGCGTATTGAGCAGACGGTCGTCGATGAAACGGCAGTGCATCTCGCTCTCGCTGTCGTCCTTGCCGGGGACAATGAGGCAGGAGAGCTTGACGAGAAGCTTCGCAAACGGGAAGAGTACAACGGTCGAGACGACGTTAAACACGATATGCGATATGGCTATCTGCGCCATCGGGTCGGAGGAAATTTTCTCTATCCACTCGATATACGGAGTGAGCAGGGCGATGAGAATGAACATTCCCGTGCCGAGAAGGTTAAAAAGCAGGTGGATGACTGCGGCGCGCTTTGAATTTTTCTTTGCGCCGACGGTCGAAAACAGCGCCGTGAGGCAGGTTCCTATATTCTGACCGAAGAGGACGAACACGGAGAACTTGAGCGGCACAAGGCCCTGCATGGCGAGGGTCTGGAGCACACCGACGGAGGCCGACGAGCTCTGGAGCACGGCGGTCATAACTATACCTAAAAGTATACCGAACAGCGGACGCAGAGGCGAGTCGGAAACTGCGACGATAAAGTTCATGAAGCCTGCGCTCTCTCTGAGCGGAGCCATGGAATCGGACATCAGGTCGATGCCGAGGAAGAGCAGACCGAAGCCGGTAAAAATGGAACCGAGGTTCTTGACAAGCGTCTTTTTCGATGCGAGCATAAGAATAACGCCGACAAGCACCGACGCCGCCGCTACGCTCGAAAAGTTCAGCGCGATAAGCAGCGAGGTGACGGTGGTTCCGATGTTGGCGCCCATTATAACGCCGACTGCCTGCGCGAGCGTCATCATGCCCGCGTTGACAAAGCCGACGACCATGACCGTAGTCGCGGTCGACGACTGGATTATAGCCGTGACGACGAAGCCGACGAGCACCGCCAAAAAGCGGTTTCCGGTAAGCACCTCGAGCATTCGTTTGAGCTTGGCGCCGGCTGCGTTTTCGAGTCCGTCGCCCATCGTTCTGATACCGAAGAGGAACAGACCGAGTCCGCCCGCCATCGACAGAATATTAGCTATACTCATTTTTTAATCCCCTTGTTTTAGTTTCCCGTTTATTTTAGCTTTCATTGTGCGAGATTTGAAGAAAGCCGAAATCTCACGAATATATCTTATCAGTTATCCTTGCAAATGTAAACCGTAAAAATAAAAATAATGCGGCAAAGCACGGAGTTATCATCCGTATTTTGCCGCATTTGAAAATCAACTTTTCGTTTTTTTGCGTTTTGTAAGAACTGCAAGCAGCGTCAGAAGCGCCGGGAAGAAAAGAGCGCAGAGTATGCCCTTTTTTAGGTCGTCTCCGAACGCGCTCGCAATAATTCCGGCAAAGGTCGGCCCGGACGAGCAGCCCAAATCGCCGCCTAAAGCGAGCAGGGCGAACATCGCCGTTCCGCCGCCCTTTATCCCCGCGGACGCCTTGCTGAAGGTACCCGGCCACATAATGCCGACGGAGAAGCCGCATACGGCGACTCCGACAAGCCCGAGCACGGGCGAGGGGCTGAGCGCAATGAGCAGATAAGACGCCATGCAAAGTATCCCGCTGAAAATCATCATGCCGTCGAGGTCGATTTTGTCGCCAAACTTACCGTATATCGCACGCGAGGTGCCCATGAGCACGGAGAAGAGCATCGGACCCGCGAGATCGCCTACGGTCTTTGAGACGCCGAGTCCTTTTTCCGCAAAGGTTGAAGCCCACTGGCTGACCGCCTGCTCGCTCGCACCGGAGCAGAGAATGAGCAGCATGAACACCCAGAACATCCTGTTGCCGAGCAGCTCTTTGAATGAAAGCCCCTTCTCCCCGTCTTCGATGAGCGAAGCTATCGGGACGCGGACGAAATTCAGGGCATTTACAGCCGGGACAACCGCCCAGAGCAGAGCAAGGTACTTCCAATTCGCCGTTGTGAACACCGAGAAATAGAGCGTCGAAAGACCGACGACGGCGACGCTGCCCCAGCAATAGAACGAGTGGAGCAGGCTCATCATCTTCTCTTTGTTATCAGTCGGACACGCCTCGACTATCGGGCTGACTATCACCTCGAGCAGCCCGCCGCCGACCGCATAGAGCATAACGGAGATAAGCAGGCCGACAAACGGAGACGGCAGGATATCCGGCAGGACGGTCAGAGAAACAAGCCCCGCCGCCGCGAACACATGAGCCGCAACAGCCGCCGCGCGGTAGCCTATCTTATCTATAAAGAACGCGGAGAGCAGGTCGATTATGAGCTGGAGAATAAAATTGACTGTTATCAGCGCGGTTATCTTCGAAAGCTCTATACCGTAGCTCTTGTTGAACGTCAAAAACAGCAGGGGTACAAAATTATTGACAATCGACTGGACGACATAGCCCGCAAAGCAGGCGTTGACGGTCGATTTATAGTTTTTCTTCATGAAGCCGCCTTCCTTCTGCGGCGCGGGATAATGAACTCACGCACTAACATTATCACGGACAGGGTCAGCGGGAATATGACGGCGCAGAGTATGCCTTTTTTGAGGTCGTCGCCGAATGCGCTCGCCATCATTCCGGCAAAGGTCGGCCCCGCCGAGCAGCCGATATCACCGCCCAGGCAGAGTATTGCGTACATCGCCGTTCCGCCGCCGTGGAGCGCCGAGGACATTTTGCCTATCGTGCCCGGCCAGAGGATACCGGCGGAAAGTCCGCACACGGCAACGCCGACGAGCCCGAGCACAGGCGATGAGGTCAGCGAAATGAGAAAATAAGAAGCTGTGCAGACGCAGCCGCTCAGGAGCATCATTGAATCGAGATTTATCCTGCTGCCGAACTTGCCGTACATGAAGCGCGACACGCCCATGAGCACAGAGAAGAGCATCGGGCCCGCAAGGTCGCCGACGGTCTTTGTGAGCCCGAGCGCCTTTTCGGCAAAGGTCGAAGCCCACTGGCTGACCGCCTGCTCGCTCGAGCCTGCGCAGAGTATGAGCACCATGAATATCCAAAACGCCTTGGTCTTGAGCATATCCTTTATTGACAGCTTTTCCTCGTCCTCGCCGACAACGGGCGCTATGGGCACGCGGGCGAACATAACGGCGTTGACTATCGGGAGTATCGCCCAGACAAGCGACATTATCTTCCAATTATCCGTCGAGAACAGGGCGAAGAACAGGGTGGATATGCCGACCGCCGCGACGCTGCCCCAGCAATAGAACGAATGGAGCAGGCAGAGCAGCTGATTGGAATTTGTTGACGGGCAGGAGTTGACTATCGGATTTATCGTGATATCCAAAAGACCCGCTCCGACTGCGTAGCAGAACACGGAGATGAGAAGCCCCGCAAAGGCCGAGGGCAGTATCTCCGGCAGAATCGTCATGAAAATAAGACCCGTCGCGCACATCGCATGGGCGAGCACCGTTGAAGCGCGGTAGCCGATACGGTCAACGAACAGCACCGCCGTCAAATCGACAAATATCTGAATAAAGAAGTTCGCGGTGATTAAAACGGTTATTTTCGAGAGCTCTATGCCGTACTGCGCCTGAAAGGTCAAAAACAGCAGCGGCGCGAAATTGTTGACGACCGCCTGAACGACGAACGCCGTAAAGCTCGCCGCAACCGTATGTTTATAGCCTATCTTTTTCATCCCTGTTCCCCCAAATGAGAATTGCACACAAAAGGCATTTTAGCACAAAGCGCAGGCTAAATCCATAGATTTTAAAAAAAGAGCAAGGTGCTCAAAAAATCTAAAAGCGAGGCGGCAAGTAAAGTGCATAACTGCACAGAAAAAAGCCGCCGCCGGGCAAAAGTCCGACGGCAGCTGTAAGAAATGTACGGTTTTCGGCATCAAAAGGGACGGCGCACAGACCAAACGCCGCCCCGCGAACTCCGCCGGGAAGATATTATTTGAAGGGTTGAGTCTGTTCGGCGGCGAAAGGGAGTAAGCTTATTTACCGAAAAGCTTTTTGAAGAGGTTGATTATTATCTTTATTAGTTCTCGGAATTTCATCAATCATATAATATCACCATATTGGAAAAATACAACAGCCTTAGTATAATTGACCGATTTTGAGGATAAATAGTCGTCTTAATTTTTGATTAGAAAATTTTATTGCTTTTTCTCCGGGTGCGCGGCACGCGGTGTACTTGCGCTTTACGCGTCGGAAATCACAGCGTGATTCAGCGCATTGCTTGCCGCTTATATATAAAGTGCGTTTCGGAATTTTACGATCGCTTGCGGGAACAGTAAGCTTTTAAAAAGCGACGCGTCCGCTCGCGGCGAAGAATTTGACGTATATGTCCAAAAGCAGCTCCGAAGCCGTTGCCTCGGAGCTGCTTTTTATTTGCCGTTTCTGCGATTATAAAAGTAAAAATCCCCGAAACCGTTTGATTTCGGGGATCTTTATGGAGCTGCTAACCAGATTCGAACTGGTGACCTCATCCTTACCAAGGATGTGCTCTGCCACCTGAGCCATAGCAGCGAATGGCGACCCGGAACGGTCTCGAACCGTCGACCTCTAGCGTGACAGGCTAGCGCTCTAACCAACTGAGCTACCGGGCCAATTTGTCGGCTCTCACCGAACGCACATTATAATAACATAAGATTCCGGGTTTTGCAATACCTAATTTTAATTTTTTTGCGCTTCGTGCTGTTTTTTGACACGCTTTATAGGATATTGTGATTTTTTATCAAGAAAAGCTGTTGACTTACGCCTTATCGCTCCCGTTGGCAAATCTTGCGTAGCGGCGCATCGGCAAAGCACACGCCGCGACGCCTATCACGCCGAGAATAATCCAAAAAACAACCGTCGCCGTCCAGCCGAATTTTTCGGACACTGCGCCGAAGCCGTAGGTCGATATCGCGCTGCCTATATATGTGCAGCAGTTGAATATCCCGCCGACCGTCGATGCGCGCCCGAATTTCGCAAAGTGCACCGGTATGAGCGTCATAAGCAGATGGTTCATGGCGGCTATTATTGTAGTAAACAGCGCCAGGAGTATCACGCAAATTGCGATAGGATATTTGCCGACAAAGACTATGCCCGTCAGCGGTATCAGCGTCATGGCGAAGCCGAACGCCGACGTTGCGGCCTCATTGTGCCTGAACACCTTCTCGTAAAGCTTCGTTCCTATCCACGCGCCGCTGAGATTGATTATCGGCATAATCGCCGACAGCAGCAGCGAAAACGAGGCGGATACGTCATATTTTTCGGTAATAAGCGTTGGCACCCACGAGCTGACTCCGTCCTTTAGCATACCCTGGACGAGCACGCCGACGCATATGACCGACGCGCCGGAAATCATAAAGAGCTTGCCGAGAGAGATTTTTTCGCCAGTATTCTCATGGACGGGAAGCGACGGCTTCTTCCCTTTTCCGAGGATTTTCGATGTCTTTTTCGCGCATATACACCAAAAGACCAGCACGCAGGTTATTATTCCGGCGGGGATATAAAACGCAAAATGCCACGACGCGAATTTTATCGCCGCCGCAGATATCACATAGGAGAGCAGGCTGCCTATCGGGAACGATGACGCTATGTGCAGACACGCACGGCTGCGCTGCTCCTCCGGCAGGATGGTGGCTATTATATAGAGCACGGGTGTCCAGAGCATGGACTGAACTATTCCGTTAAGTCCCCAGATAATGCTCATGGTGATATAGCTCGACGAGCACAGCGGCATTATAATATTGGCGCACACCGTCCCGGCGAGCCCCGCGCCTATCATTTTATAGGGAGACACGCGGTCTCCAAGTATTCCGCTTAATATCTGACCCGCCCCGTAGCAGAAGAAATAGACCGTGCCGATAAATCCGGCATGAGGCTTTGAAAACACCCCGTCGGCAACTATGGCGGTCAGCGCGGCGGTGTAGTTTATTCTCCCGAGATAAGAGGCGCAATATGCCGTCCAGCAGGCGACAAAAAGCAGAGCGCCCGCCGAAAGCGTTTTTTTGTTTTCTACCCGTTGCTCCATAATTTCCCCCAAAGCAGTGATGAAAAAATTATATCACCCGTTCGTTTTTTGTCAATGTCTTTTGCCTTTGTTGTTGAGTTTATAGGTATTATGTGATATACTTAGTCGGTATCGCGAAATATATTTCAAAGGCTTACAGGAGAGTCAAATGAAATCCATAAAAGAAATTTACAGGATAGGGCGCGGCCCGTCCAGCTCGCACACCATGGGACCCGAGGCGGCCGCAAAAATGTTTATCGGCGAATTCCCGTCAGCGGAGAGATACGAGGTTGTGCTCTACGGCTCGCTCGCAAAGACAGGCAAGGGGCACGGCACCGACCGCGTGCTGCGCGAGACGTTTGCGCCGCGCACGCTCGACATCAAGTTAGACCTGACCGCTACCGATATCCCCCACCCCAACACGCTCGACTTCACGGCGTTTGACAAAAACGGAAACGTCATAGGCAAGCGCAGGGTACTCAGCGTCGGAGGCGGCGCGATAGAGGTCGAGGGGCGCAAGGACGCGGAGCCGCCCGAGATCTACCCGTTTGAAAATTTTGCGCAGATAAAAGAATACTGCAAAAAAGAGAGCATCCGTATTCCCGACCTCGTGGAAAGATTTGAGGGGGTTGAGATTTGGCAATATCTCGACCGCGTTTGGGAGGTCATGAACAGCTGCATCAAGCGCGGACTTGCCGCCGATGGCGAGCTGCCCGGCGGGCTCGGCATAATGAGAAAGGCGCATATGCTCATAAGCCGTCACCACATGGACGAGAGCCCGGAGACGCGCGAGAACAGGCTCGTCTGCGCCTATGCCTACGCAGTCAGCGAGGAAAATGCCTCCTGCGGCGAGATAGTTACCGCGCCGACCTGCGGCGCGTGCGGAGTGCTGCCCGCGGTTCTGCGCTACACGGCGGACAGGCGCGACTTCTCCGAAAAGGATATACGCAGAGCTTTGGCGACCGCAGGAATCATCGGCAACGTCATAAAGACCAACGCCTCGATAAGCGGAGCGGAATGCGGCTGCCAGGCGGAGATAGGCTCGGCCTGCTCCATGGCGTCCGCCGCTCTCGCGGAGCTCTACGGCATGGACACGGATCAGATAGAATATGCCGCCGAGGTTGCGATGGAGCACCACCTCGGGCTCACCTGCGACCCTGTCATGGGGCTTGTTCAGGTGCCGTGCATAGAGCGCAACGCAGTCGCCGCGATGAGGGCAATAAACGCGGTGAGCCTTGCAAACTTTTTGACCTACACGAGAAAGATTTCATTCGATCTGATAGTAGAAACCATGTATCAGACGGGCAAGGATCTTTCAAAAATATACCGCGAGACGAGCGAGGGCGGACTCGCCAAGCTCTATAAGCCCGCAAAGAAAAACGAAACTACGGAGGAAATAAAATGAGCAAGCAGTTAAGACAGCCCGCAGCGGGCGACACCGTTGCAACTATAAAGACAAACATGGGCGACATAAAGGTCGTCCTCTTCCCCGACGCCGCGCCCAAGGCAGTCGAAAACTTCACGACTCACGCGGAAAACGGCTACTACGACGGCGTTATCTTCCACCGCATTATCCCCGATTTCATGATTCAGGGCGGCGACCCGCTCGGCAAGGGCATAGGCGGAGAGAGCATCTGGGGCAAGCCGTTCAAGGACGAGTTCAGCCGCGACTACCACAATCTCAGGGGCGCGCTGTGCATGGCGAACGCAGGCCCGAACACGAACGGAAGTCAGTTCTTTATAGTTCAGGCACCGTCTGTAGACGAGCGTTTTATTCCGCAGATGGAGCGTCTGCCCGATATGTTCACGGACGAGTCCGTTGAGGACTACAAGGCGGTCGGCGGTACTCCGTGGCTCGATTTCAGACACACGGTGTTCGGTCAGGTGTTCGAGGGCATGGATGTTGTCGATGCGATAGCCTCGGTCAGCCGCGACGCTTCGGACAAGCCTCTCGAGGATGTTGTTATAAACTCCGTAGAGACACAGACTCTTTAATTTTACTCTTTACTTTCAAGTTTTAGTGTGCTAAAATATACTTGAATACGGGGACAGATAAACCCAATCAAGAAAACAAAAGGAGTAAAACTTTGATGAACGGCAAGCTGAAGGACAGCAACGTCGATTTTCTGTTCAAGGCGGTTCTCGCCCTTGAGAACATCGACGAATGCTACGATTTTTTTGAGGATCTGTGTACGGTGACAGAACTCAAAGCGCTTTCACAGCGCATAGTTGTTGCGAAGATGCTCAGCGACAAGCAGGTCTACAGCGAGATAGTCAGCAAGACCGGCGCGAGCACCGCCACGATAAGCCGCGTCAACCGCTCTCTCAACTACGGCTGCGACGGATACGAAAAGATTTTCGAGCGCATAGATGCCGCAGAGGCAGAGAAAAAAGACTGACATGAGCGACTATTCATTCTTCGCCCGTTTTTATGACGGGCTGACGCAAAATGTTGATTATGAGAGAAGAGCAGAGCATTTTTCTGCTCTTCTGCTTTCATATGGGGTCGAGAGCGGAACGGTGCTCGATCTCGCCTGCGGCACGGGTACTTTAACCTCGCTCATAGCCTCGCGCGGATATGAAATGATAGGCGTTGACTCGAGCCCCGATATGCTCGCTCAGGCGCAGAACAGGGCTTTTGGGGAGGGACAGAACATTCTGTTTCTCTGCCAGCAGATGCAAAATCTCGACCTTTTCGGAAAAATCGACGCCGCACTCTGCACGCTCGACAGCATAAATCATCTGACCGAGCCCGAGGATGTGCGTGAGACATTTCGCCGACTCGGAACGTTTATCCGCCCGGGCGGGATGTTCATATTCGATGTGAACACGGTATACAAGCACCGCGGGATTCTTGCGGACAATTCGTTCGTCTACGAATGCCCGGAGGTTTTCTGCGTCTGGCAGAACAGCCTTGACGAAGAGACAAATACGGTAGACATCATGCTCGACTTCTTCGAGGAGCGCGAGGACGGGACATATGAGCGCACGAGCGAGGATTTCAGCGAGCGCGCATACAGTCTTGACGAGCTCTCAAAGTGGCTCGACGACGCGGGCTTTGAGACAGAGAACATATTTGACGGCATGACGAACGAACCCGTCAGAGAAGATTCCGAGCGCGCGGTGATAGCCGCAAGGCGCAGGAGATAACAGGAGGATAAATTATGGGCAAGCTTATACGCTGCATTTCCGAGGACGGCACTTTAACCGTTATGGCTGCCGACACCACGGATATAGTAAACAGGGCGCAGGAGATTCACGGCACATCCGCCGTCATTTCAGCGGCTCTCGGCAGGCTGCTGACGGCGGCAAGCCTCATGGGCAGCGCCTTAAAGGGCGCGGACGACTCTGTCACGCTCAGGATAAACGGCAACGGCCCTGCGGGCACTGTGCTCGCCGCCGCGGACAGTCAAGGCAATGTCAGAGGCTACGCGGTGAACTCCGTTGTCGAGCTGCCGCTCAACGACAAGGGCAAATTGGATGTTTCCGGCGCAGTCGGCAAGGACGGCTTTTTGACCGTTATAAAGGACCTCGGGCTTAAAGAGCCGTATGTCGGTCAGGTGCCGATAATAAGCGGAGAAATTGCCGAGGACATCACGAATTACTTTGCGACGAGCGAACAGATACCGACCGTCTGCGCGTTGGGTGTGCTCGTCAACCCCGACCTCACGATAAGAAAGGCGGGCGGATTTATAATTCAGCTGCTCCCGACCGCCGATGATACAGTCATAGACAAGGTTGAAAAGTGCATAGGCGATATCGAGCCTGTGACAACGATGCTCGACAAGGGGCTGACCCCCGAGACTGTCTGCCGCACCGTGCTTCCCGCGTTCAAGCTCGATGTGCTCGACACGTCGGAGCCGGAATACCGCTGCAGCTGCTCGCGCGAGCGCGTCTCCCGCGCGCTGATAAGCATGGGCAGAGACGAGCTTGAAAAGCTCAAGGAGGACGAACAGACCGAGGTCTGCTGCCAATTCTGCGACAAGAAATATGTGTTCACGCCCTCGGATATCGACAGGCTGCTTGAAGCGAGCACGGCCAAAGAGGATAAGTAATGAAAACCTCCGTAAGCGACAAGGCTTGCGGAGGCTTTTTATGATTATTTTTAATATGGGTACGGCATGAGGTCTTTTAAGGTAACGGCGGTATCGGAATCAACGAGGATTTCTGTATCCTCCGGGCTGCCGAGCTGCATCATAAATTCACGGCAGGCTCCGCACGGAGGCAGTATCTCTCCCGTTTTTGTTACCGCAATGACCTTTTTCGCGGCATACTCCCCGTTGGTTATCATCGTTGACAGCGCGTTTCGCTCCGCACACATACCCAGCGAGCAGTCGGTATCGATACAAACGCCCGTATACACATTTCCGTTCTCTGTCAGCACGGCGGCGCCCACCCCGCCGGAGCACATCTGCTCCGATATAACCTTCGGCACTGCGACGGCAAGCGCGGCGGCATATAATTTTTCCCATTCCGTTGTCATAGAATTACCCTTTCGTTTTACTGCGCGGTTCCCTTTGCGGTGTTGAGGGAGGAGATGAGGAGCACCCGTATGCTCGTACAGGCTGAGTCGAGAGATTTGTATTGATCTTCGCTTATATAATCGGTTCTGTATAAAAGCTCTATCCAATAGCCTGTTTCGTTCGCTTCTTTGAGCGCAATTTGGAGTTTTGATATAAAATCAGCCTTTCCATGTGCATACCGCGCCTCCCTGATATTAGCGCCGATACTTGTTCCCGAGCGGCCTATCTGGTTCGAAATTATTGACTCATGAGCTGACTTTAGTTGCTTTACAAGTTGGATTATCATCACGGCAAAGTCCATCGACTGAGTCGAAAGTTTATCTTCACGCACTTTTATCCCTCCGATTTTAGAGTACATTATAATTTCAGTGTCTGTAAATGAAGTGTCCGCTTCGCGGACATGAAGTGCAACAATTGCATGAAGCGTCCGGCACCCGGACATTAAGTGAAGCACCGAATATTCATATGCCGCAGGCATACTTCATGCGGCAGCGCCGCTCTTCATTTTTCATGCTCAAAGAGCGCTTCATTTCCAAAAATAAGAGCACTTGCTTTTGCAAGTGCTCTTATTTTTGGAGGCGCCACCCAGATTTGAACTGGGGCATCGAGGTTTTGCAGACCTCTGCCTTACCACTTGGCTATGGCGCCGTATTGAATTGTACGCTCGCTCTGTCAAAAAAATGCCAATTAAATTTAATTGGCATAAAAAGAATGGAGCGGATGACGAGGCTCGAACTCGCTACCTCCACCTTGGCAAGGTGGCGCT
>ENA-OWPL01000274-OWPL01000274.1-human-gut-metagenome-genome-assembly--contig:-NODE-274-length-39218-cov-40.462860_pt1 | contig 39218 bp, 46 predicted proteins | sample MGYA00248263_ERZ651844 | MGnify/ENA primary metagenome ERZ651844 (study PRJEB26924, sample SAMEA4378256) | human gut metagenome | biome: human gut; feature: human-associated habitat; material: faeces...
AGTAACTGATAACCAGTAAACTTTCCTCATTCTTCTCTCAAACACTTTTTATATGTACTTTCCGATTGCAAAAAGATGGAAAATCTTCAAGAGTCGTGTTTTGATCCAAATGACCATTATTCAAGTAGAGTGAGGGAAATAGCAAGAGCCGGCTCTCACTACGAAATATTGACGGAAATTTGGAATACACATTCCTATGATTTTCTTTTGAATGATGAGTCTATCTTTCAATTTCATAAGTCTGGCAAAAACTTGCGTTATTGCTTCATGCAAAATCCTAGAGTAAAAGTATCTTGGGAAGTTTTTTTAGAAAAGAATAATGTAAAGGAAGAAGAACTTGCTCCAGAAGACTTAGAAATTTATAGTGCCTTATATGAAAATGGCGATGATGAAAGTTGCTATGAACATATTGAATATCCTGTTTATCTCAGATATGATTTGTCTGTTGAGCAATATCAAGAATGTTTTCATCCTTATTCCCATTTGCATGTTGGTTTGCATAATGAAATAAGATTCCCTATTTCAAGAGAATTAACTCCTGAAATGTTTGCACAGATAGGCATAAAAATGACCTATCCAGAATTGTGGAGAGAAAAAATAGAAAAAAATGAAATATTGGAATCTTTCAAAATCGTAAAAAAAGGATGCGTAGAGGTTCCTAAAGAGAATTGGAGTGAATTGGATAAATGTGATTTGTTCTTTTGTTAGCTATGTAAATGCAGTTATTGTATAATTAGTACTTTTTGTATGATGAAGAATTCTAAAGAAAATAACGAGTGGATTGTTGTTAATCAAAAATGCAAAAATCTAGTAAAAGAACTGCGAAGAGTAGTTTTTGATAAGAAATCCACAATAGCAAGCAAAAAGGAACGCCTTCTTCTAGGCATTTTAATGAGGCAATGTTCTAATTTGTCTGCTATCGCAGTATTGACTAAAGTGTCAGTTGCTGTGAGCAATTCTGTCCAGTTCAAATTGCCCATAGGACTTCTTCTGCGCAATTGTTGTATGGATTGCTTGCTCGGACTCTATCTGAGTAGTGTGACCGAGGCTGATGCAATGGAAATTGCAGAAGTTTTGCATATTGATTATGCTAAGGCTCTTTTTGATGAGTTCGAGGTGTTTCGTGATAAAGCGAATGGCATCTTGCCTTTTGATGATGAAATGTTGGAGCATATTTATACCATGAATTTGGAAGATAATTTTCTTTGGGCTTATGAACCGAACAAAGCAGCTGATAAAACTGAATCATGTGGAGAAAGATATTTATGGAAGGCAAGAAATAAAAAAGAGGTGAGGAGTCTGATTCCTGAAAATGAGGTTAAAAATGAGTTGAATATAAAAGTGGTATTTGAAACCTTAAAAAGAATACCCCAATATTCGGAATGTGCAAAAAATCTATATGCTTACTATAAATACTTTTCTCAATATGAGCATTTTTCAGAAAGTGGTTTTGGTGATGCTATAGCTGATTTCTCTAATGACAATGTGAATTTTGAAATGGCACTTGTTAGATTGGAAGAGTCTATTACTGTGATTCAAGAAGGACTTAAAAATAATGAATAATACAATAAAAATTTTAGCTTACGCCTACCAATTCCAAGAAATGTTTCTCTCCAAGGACATTTTCTTGATACCTTATTATATATGTAAGGAGCTGGGAGGCGAGTGCAAATATTTATATACCCAAAATTTGGGTAAGACGGAAATCCCGAAATTGCATCGGGGGGTAACTGTTGAGCGGACGAAGAACAAAAATGTGTGGAAGGTGTTCTTGAAGGAAATCTTGATACATGCCAAAGACATTGATGTTCTCTTCCTCACAGGTAGCAGCGCCGTTCACATGTTGGCGACTTTCCTCTATCAGAAGCGGAATCCGAACGGAAAGGTGGTGGTCTTTGGTGATATGGAGGAGCCACAAGCTCGTGAACTTAACCAAAATGGCTTCCATTATTCCGGGGGCTTGGCTGGATGGGTGAAGGATAAGTTGACAAACTACTTTTTCCGTCACGTCACTTATCTCGTAGCCAATACCGCAGCATATCATCTGATGGATGACTTGTGCCAGCGTAAGCATTGGTCAGGATTGCTTCATTTCTATCCTTGTTTGGATGATGAGAAGTTTCTTTCATACGGTCTTCTTCGAAAGCCTTTTTCGGAAAAGGAGAATATCATGGTTTGCGTAGGGCGCATTGGTTGCTATCAAAAGAATACCGAAATGCTTTTGAATGCCTTGCGAAAGGTGGACTTGAAGGATTGGAAGATTTTTATGCTTGGTCCAATTACAAGTTCCTTTGACCTAAAAGAAGGCGATGACTTCCAAAAGGTGATAGACCAATTCTTTGAGGATTGTCCTCAGCATAGGGATAAGTTGATATTTACAGGCATGATTTATGATGCCAAGACTGTGTTTGAGTATTACAACCGGGCGAAGGTGATACTGATGACTTCGAGACATGAGAGTTGGGGTAATGTATATAGTGAGGCGGCAGCCCTAGGATGCTATATCCTTAGTACAGATGTTGGTGGGGCGACATTGGCTTCAAATGATTGGAAGTTTGGTCACAAGTTGGAGCAGGAAGATTCCGAAGGGTTGGCTCATGCCATGGAAGGCATCGTGAATGGAACCATCCCTATGGATGCAAGGAATGAATTGAAGTTCGAGGACATTAACTATAGTTATATGGTAAATAAAGTATTGTTGCCGAAAATAGGTTTCGTACCATTGGGCAAGAAAGTAAATTTTAGAGAATGATGGGAAAAATTGTAAAGGCTGTCAAGCCGTTCATATATAAGAACAACAGCAATTTTAAGTTGGCTGTTTATCAAGCTTGGGTGGAAGCTGGTGGAAAATGCGTGGGGGAACGTCCATGCGAACATCTTTATGAGAGCTTGTCGTATCATCTTCCTTTGCCAACCTTTTACCAAAGCAAGAAGCAGGCTCGTCTTCGTTTTGTTGAGGCTGCCAATCTGCCATTTGACACATTTCCAGATTATCTGTGTTATGAGATCATCCCCTTATTTTGGGATTGCTGGCCTCGTTTCTTTGGTACAGTGAGTGTTTGGTTGAAGAAACATCATGTGCGCGCAGCGTTCTTTACTTCTTCACAGACTGCTGAGAGAATGAGGGAGTTGTGTCCTGATATCCAAATATTCCACTTGCCTGAGGCGATAGAGACGAATCTTTACAAGGAAGGTAAGGAATTGTCAAAGCGAAAGTATGATTATTTGGAGTTTGGACGATGCTGCAATTATGTAGATACCTCTTCGTTATCAGAGAAGGTAAACGTTTTGAGTAGCAGAAACGAAAAGGGGGCTTTGGCTACAAGGGCGATGCTGATAGATGCACTTGCTGATTCGAAGATTACGATTTGTTTGCCAAGAAACGTAAACCAGCCAGAAATAGCTGAGGGTATCGAGACATTGACACAGCGTTATTGGGAGTGTATGCTCACTAGGGTTATCATCATAGGAAAGGCTCCAAAGGAATTGGTTGATATCCTAGGCTGCAATCCTGTGGTTGACTTGGATAAGGAGCATTTTGCTGAACAAGTGGAAGACATTCTAGGACATCTAGAAGATTATCAGAAGTTAGTGGATAGAAATCGTAAGATGGCAATGGAACTAGGAGATTGGAAGTGCCGTATTGTACAGATGAGAGAGACGCTGGCTGAATTGGGGTATGAAATATAAGCTATGGAAATCTTGGATTTTTTGAAAGATAAGAGCAACTGTTGTGGTTGTAGTTCTTGTGTGCAAGCTTGTCCAAAGAAATGTTTGGAAATGCTGGAAGATAAAGAAGGTTTTCTTTATCCCCATAAGAATGTGCAAAAATGTATAGATTGTGGACTTTGCAAAAAAGTTTGTCCTATCAAACAGAAATTTGGTAAGTGTGAAGCAAAAGAAATATTTGCAGTAAAAAATGAAATAGATGAAGAGCGAATCAATAGTTCATCTGGTGGTTTCTTTATATGTTTGGCAAAGTTCGTACTTTCTCAAAAAGGTGTAGTCTTTGGCGCAGTCTTTGATACTGATTTTGAAGTCCATCATGTAGCAGCTAAGTCTATGGAAGAAATTTCTGGTATGCAAGGAAGTAAGTATGTGCAGAGTAGAATAGAGAATACTTATAATGACGCTTTGGCATATCTGAAAGAAGGTAGATTGGTGCTTTTTACAGGAACGCCTTGTCAGATAAAGGGATTACATGCTTTTTTGAAAAATAAACAATATCCTAATCTGCTGACAATGGCTTTCCTTTGCCATGGTGTACCTAGTCCTGGTGTATGGAGACGGTATTTATCTGAAAGTTTTGATGAACTTAACAAACGACTATTGACGGATGATAGTTCAAAAAACGTTGTGGGGTATTCGGTGAATACTGCTTTCCATGCATATGATATTAATTTTAGGGATAAACAAATAAGTGGTTGGAAAAAATACCATTTTGTAATTCGCAGAAAGTCATCCTCAAGAGCAACCAAAAATTCCATTGTGTTATCTAGTATTTATTACGATAATCCCTTTATGAAAGGATTTCTTAGTAATATTTATCTGCGTCCTTCTTGCTATGAATGTAAATGTAAGAATGGTGAAAGCCAAAGCGATATAACAATAGGTGATTATTGGGGTGTAAAGGAAGTAGATAGGGAACTTGACGATGACAAAGGTCTGAGCATCGTTATGATTAATACAGGCAAAGGAAAACAATTTTTTAGAAGTTTGTCGAATATATTTTATCAAAAGATTTCTCTTGAACATGCTATGATGTTGAATGGTGGCTTTTCAGAACATACTCAATGCCATTCAAAGAGAGATAAATTCTATAGAATGCTTAAAACTGGAAAAACAATAGAATTCTCTGTTGATGCTTGTATGAAAAGGTCTATCATTGATAAGATAATTGATAGATGCTTAAAATTGACACAAAAACATTTGGATAAAAAATGAATTATTTGCTAAATAAGATTTAATGAAATGAGAATCGCAATATTAACAATTCCATTGAATGCCAATTACGGTGGAATCTTACAGGCATTCGCCTTACAGACAACTTTGGAGAATCTGGGGGGGCATGATGTCGTAGTGCTGGACAATCCGTATCTTTTGAAGATGCCACCGAAGGTTTTTCGCCCTTTAGTATATGCAATGCGTCTGGTAGGCCGCAAACTCGGATTGTATCATGGCAATATCAAGAAAGAGGTTGCCAAAAATACGTATTGCGCAAATACCTATCATTTTGTGGATACAAATATCCATGAGTATTACATCAATGGATTGAAGGATATTCCGAAGGATAGATTTGATGCCATTGTTGTGGGAAGTGACCAAATATGGCGTTCTTACTTCTTCCATCTTTATTTTGGAGAGATGCCTGATGCCTTCTTGCGCTTTACCGATGGTTGGAACATCAAGCGCATTGCTTACGCTCCTAGCTTTGGTGTGGAGACATGGGAATATACGGCAGAGGAAACTGAGGAATGCAAGAAATATATTCAAAAGATGGATGCTGTGTCATGTCGTGAAGTAGAGGGTGTGGAAATGTGCAGAAAGTATTTAGACTGTGATACGGTGAAGCATGTACTTGACCCTACGATGCTTTTGACAAAGGCTGATTATCAGAAGTTTGTTAAGGTCAATAACCACAAGAGTGGTAATATGCTTGTTTATGTGATGGATCCAAATGATGATAAGCAAAAGTTGATAGAATCTGTAGCTTCGGAAAAATCTCTTACTCCAAGTAGTATCTATCAGCCTGGTGCTGCCACTCCTCCATCCGTGGAATATTGGCTTCAGCAGTTTGAGGATGCAGAGTTTGTTGTAACGGATAGCTTCCATGCTTGTGTGTTCTCCATCATCTTTGGCAAGGAGTTTCTTGTTTATGGTAATGTGAACCGTGGTTTAAGTCGTTTCACCTCTTTGCTCCAAATGTTTGGCTTGGAAGACAGAATGATCTTGAGTTTTGATGATTACAAGGAGGTAAAGATTACTTCTTCTATTGCTGGGGCTCAAAAGAAGTTGGAGGAGTTAAGAGGTGAGTCGATTGAATGGCTGAAGAAGGCATTGATTAATAAAAAATAAAGAAAAAATTATGACACAAAGAATAAATTACATTGATCGAATGAAGGGTTTCGCTATTCTCATGGTGGTTCTTGCGCATGTCATTCTCTTTTCTTTCGATATGAGTGATAGTTTGATTTTTAAATTTTGCGCATCTTTTGAGATGCCTTTATTTATGTTCGTTTCAGGCTTTGTCGCTTTTATTCCAGGAGAAATCGGTGGGGCGGCTTTAACGAAACTAAGGCATAGATTTATCTCGTATGTATGCCCAGCTTTTGCAGTAGCATATATTTTAGCATTGTATAAATTTTTAATTCTCGATGTTCTTGACAAATCCCTTATAGATACATTAATTGGTGGCTTATGGTACCTGAAAGCATTAGCAATTTTTGTGTGTTTGCAAGTGATAATTATGAAATCTCGAAAATTATTATTAGAACTGTTGGTAATAGTTATAGCAGAGTGTTTATTCTTGATAGGGTGGAAAATGAACCCTTTCTTACATCAACTTTTTTGCCTTGAGCATTGTTTCTTCTTTTATCCATTTTTTATGTTTGGCTATTATTTCAGAAAATATAAATTGGTGGATGCTTTGAAGTCAAGAAATTGGCTGTTCTCTCTATCTGTCATCGGTTTTATCTGTTTGTTAAACTCTAATTTTGAGGTACATGCTTTGACTTTTTTGTCGGAGAGAATTGTACGTCCTGTATTTGCTATATTAGCTATTACTTATCTCTTTGCAAGTCGTGAGGAACAAAATAGTAAGTTGGAACAATGGTTTAATAATATAGGTAAGAAAACTTTGGATATTTATATTTATCATGGTACTTTTATATTGGGTACTTTCTCGATATTCAATTTTAAATTTGTTAAATATAATGAGTTGATGAAAGCTAACCCTATAAGCTATTTGTTGTTGGCACTATTGATTACTTTATTCCTTGTGTATGCTACCATTGCTATTGGTAATCTTGTAAGGAAAAGTCAGATATTGGGAAAGATTATCTATGGAAAGTAAAAGCTTCGTTACATGCTAACTAAGTTTTTTATAAATGCTAATTCAAAGAAAATTAAATCATATTATGATACCAAAGATTATACATTATTGTTGGTTTGGGCGAAATCCATTGCCTGAATTGGCACAGAAGTGCATTGCTTCTTGGAAGAAGTACTTGCCTGATTATGAGATCAAAGAGTGGAATGAGGACAACTTCGATGTCAACATCATTCCTTATACAGCTGAGGCGTATGCTGCTAAGAAATATGCCTTTGTGAGTGATTATGCAAGATTCTGGATTCTATACAAGTATGGTGGAATCTATTTTGATACCGATGTGGAAGTGATTCGACCGATAGATGACATCATTGCCAAAGGTAACTTCATGGGATGTGAGACGGACGCTAGTGGGAGCGACGCTGCAAGCGTCGCCCCCGGCCTAGGGCTGGGGGTGAACCCCGGCCTAGGGCTGGTGAAAAAAATGCTAGATTATTATGAAGGACAGCATTTTGTACATGAGGCTGTCATGCGCAATCAAATTACCGTGGTTCATATTGCTACAAAGGTGCTGCTTGACAATGGTATGAAAAATGTGCCTGGCATCCACCAAGTGGATGATGTTTGGGTTTATCCTTCTGAATATTTCTGCCCAATCAATGTGAAGACTGGAAGAATCCATGTGGAGGCGAACACCCGAACGATTCATCATTATGCTGGTACTTGGGTGGATAAGAAGTTCTCCTTAAAGGAGCTCATCAAAAAGTTATTGCCAGAGAAACTTGTTGTTGCCATTATCGAGCGTAAGGCTCGTGGAAAGCAAGGATAATGTTTTTGATAGTTTAACCATCTAATATTGATTACATTTATTTTTAAAAACAAAGAAAGTGAAAAATATATCTCGTTTTTTTACCCTTTATTGGATTGTTTATTTCCCAACGTGTATTGCTTATAATGACTTGCCAGGTTTCTCCAGTGTTGATGAGGCAATGACATTGCTCTTGTTGCTCTATACATTTATGATGTATGGATCTAAGTATATCAACAAGAAACCTTGGAAGGAGTTTATGGTATGCTTGGGGGTTATTGCATTTTATGTGGTGTATTCTCTCTTATTTGGAGCGAATGTCAAGGATGCGGTTTGGCTTGACCTCATGCAAGAGATTCGACCATACACTATCATCTTCTGTACGTGGATATTAAATCCGCAATTTACAAAGAAGCAGAAAAAATGGATGTTGGCTACCATGATTATTACATTACTTTCATGGATTATGTATCACCCACAAGCTTTGGATTCGCAAGTAGAGGCAGAGTTTCCTGTATTGGGACAGTTGGCGATATGTACGGGTATGAGTTATTATCTGTTTACTAAGGATACCAAGATGAATCGGCTGATCTCATTGGGATTAGTTTTGACAGGAATGTTGGCACCAAAGTTTAAGTTCCTGGGGGAGGTGGTTTGTTTTATCGCCTTTGTTTTCTTCTTGAAGCATCGTTTGAATTTCAAGTCGCCTAAGACCATTATTTATTGTGTTTTGGTTGTTGCTATTGCTTTGATGGTTACATGGACTCGTTTTGATGCCTATTATGTTTCGGGCTTGGACAATGAATATTTGGCTCGTCCAATGACCTATAAGACGAGCTTGAAAATCCTTTGGGACTATATTCCTTTTGGTTCTGGTATGGGAAGTTTCGCTTGTAACGGTGCCTGGAAGTATTACTCACCTTTGTACTACGAATACAATTTAAATGGTATTTGGGGATTGGATGAAAGTGGTGGCTTCATTTGTGATGCTTATTATCCAACATTGGCTCAATTTGGAATCGTTGGAGTTTTTTTCTTTTGCTGGTTTTGGAAACGCCGCTTGGCTGCCATCGACATTATCGCTGATATGCGCTATTATCGTATTGCGATGATTACTTTTTGTTGCCTTGCCATTGAGCAAACGGCTGATTCATCTTGGCTTTCTGGTAAGGGAATGGGATATTGTATGTTGATAGCTCTCTGCCTCAATGCCAATCGAATTCAAATGATGGAGATGAAGAGACAGCAAATTTTGAAGCGAAAGAAAGAGTTGCTTTTGGAGGAGAAGAGAAAGCAAATGGAGAAAATGAGCAATGACTAAAGTTTTGATGGTAGGCTCCGCCGAACAGAGTGGTGGCGGAGTGGCAAGTGTGCTGAGGCTGATGAAGACCATGCCGTTCTGGAGAAAATGTCAGTGCGGATGGCTCGGAACGCAGATTTAGCGTGGATATGGTGTAAAATTATGGTATGCCCTGAAGGCTTATTTCAAGGCGTTGTTTACGATATGGCAGTATGACATCGTGCATTTCCATACGGTACCGGACAAGATTTGCTTGATTATTCAGATGCCTGTGCTGCTCTTGGCGAAGTTGGGGCGAAAGAAGGTGATCATGCACATCCACATGGGCAATCAACTGGAGGAGCATACGCATAATGGCTTGTTCATCTGGTGCTTGAATCGTGCCGACTGCGTGGTGCTGCTTGCCAAGAAATGGCAGCATCTCTTTGTGAGCCTCTTTCCTTCGGTGAAGGTTCGCACGGCTGTCATCTATAATGCCTGCGCTCCTGCGCCTGCTGTTGATTATTCCATCAAGGAGAAGAGTATCATCTTTGCGGCTCACTTGGATAGCAACAAGCGAGCTGACTTGCTCTTGAAGGCTTGGGATAGCTTGCGAGGGGATTTCCCTGATTGGCATGTTACCATCATGGGCAATGGTGATGTGGAGGGGTATCGTCTGATGGCGCATGATATGGGCTTGAATGAGAGCGTGACTTTCACTGGGTATATCACTGGAAAGCAAAAAGAGGATATTTGGAACAAGGCAAGTATTTATTGCATGTGCTCTCGCCATGAGGGTTTCCCGATGGTGGTGTTGGAGGCATGGGCGAGGGGCATTGCTGTGGTGACGACTCCTGTGGGTGGTTTGCCGGATGTCATCGAGGAGGGCAAGAACTGCTTGACATTCCCATTTGGGGATGCTGAGGCTTTGGCTGCCCAAATGAGGAAGTTGATGGAATCGCCTGAGCTTCGCAAGAGCATGGCTGAATATTCCAAGGTGTTTGGGGAGAGTGTGTTTGCGCCAGAGAAGGTGAATGAGAGTGTCGAGCGATTGTATGAGAATTTAATGGACACGAAAGGATGCTGAAAGTTTTAATCAATGCTTACGCTTGCTCGCCAGGGATGGGGAGTGAGCCGGGGATGGCGTGGAACTGGGTGAAGAACCTCGCCAAGTTCTGTGAGTTATATATCATCACGGAGGGGGAGTTTCGGGAGAAGATAGAGGCGGTGGTGCCTACCTTGGAGCAAGGTGGCAATATGCACTTCTATTATAACCCTGTGAGTGATGAAATCCGAAAGATGTGCTGGAACCAAGGGGACTGGAGATTCTATAAGTACTATCGCCAATGGCAATGGGAGACGTATCTCATGGCGAAGGACATTTGCGAGAAGGAGAGGATAGATGTGCTCCATCAGCTCAATATGATTGGATTCCGTGAGCCAGGGTATCTTTGGAAATTGTCGAAAGAGAGTGGAGTGCCATTTGTATGGGGACCTGTGGATGCCAAGGACAAGTTCCCTGTGGCTTATCTAGATGGGGCTAGCATGAAGACAAGACTCTTCATGCGACTGAAGAATTTCTTGACAGGCATCCAGTTGAGATATTCGGGGCGTGTCCGTGCTGCCGCTCATCAAGCCTCTGTCATATTCTCTGCGTCCTCTAATTCTCAACGTTCTTTCAAGAAATATATGGGCATCGACTCGCCTTTGTTGAATGAGACGGGATGCTATATAGATGAGAGTTCTTTGATGGGTGAGACTGCTGGCGAGATTGGGAATCGCCCTATAGTGGATAAAACCAGCAAGAAGACTTTTGATGTTTTATGGGTCGGCAAGATGGATTTCAGAAAGCAATTGGCTTTGGCATTGAGATCGATTGCCGAATGCGCTCAACCTAAGATGCGCCTTCATGTTGTAGGCGGTGGTAATGCTGAGCCTTACCATAAACTTGCTTCAGAGTTGGGTATCGGAAATCAATGTGTTTGGCATGGTGCTGTGAGCCATGGGGAAGTACAGAAGCTGATGCAAGAAAGTGATGTGTTCTTCTTTACGAGCGTGGCTGAGGGTACGCCTCATGTTGTCTTGGAGTCTATTGGCAATCATCTTCCTGTGGTATGCTTTGATACTTGCGGTCAGGGTGATTCTGTGAATGATTCTGTCGGCAGAAAGATCGCCTTGTCTCATCCGTCTCAGTCTGCCCACGACTTCGCTCAAATCTTGAATGAGTTGGAAGGCAATAGGGCTTTGTTGATGCATTTGTCAGAGAATTGCAAGCAGAGACAAATGGAGCTTTCTTGGGAGGTGAAGGCAAGAAAGGTCATGGAGGAGTATAAGAGAATCATAGGGAAATAGTTGATACTGATGCCTGTGCATGCAAGCACTGGCAATACATACATTTGAATCATGAGTATTTTTAGTTTATTACAAAAGTTGAGCCTCGTGTCTTCATATCTTTGGGATGCGATGTGGGCTCCGGTATGGAAACATTGCATGAAGCATTGTGGCAAGGGGGTATATATCCGTCCGATGTCCTCGGACTTCAAGGGGTTGTGGAACTTGTCGGTGGGGGATGGCACGTCTATCCCGAAGGGTAGCACCATCTATTGCACGGAGGCTCCTTGCACCATTGGCAAGAAAGTGCTGTTTGGTCCGCATCCTACGATCATCACGGGCGACCACCGCATTGACATCCCTGGCAAGTACATCGCCGATGTCACCGTGGAGGAGAAGTTTGTGGATGGCGTGAATGTGTATGACCAGCCGGTCGTCATCGAGGATGATGTCTGGGTGGGTGCGAATGTCACGATCTTGAAGGGTGTCACCATCGGGCATGGTTCTGTGGTGGCTGCTGGTGCCGTCGTCACGAAGTCGTGTCCTCCTTATAGTATTATAGGTGGTGTGCCTGCCAAGGTGCTGAGGAAGAGGTTTAAGAAATGAAGAAAATCAATCTTTATGACTATCAGCAGGAAATGCTGGAGAATATTACCAAGGCGCTAACCGGAAGGTCGCAGGTTACATTCTATGACCAGAATGGGAAGAAAATGAAAGTGGGCAATTCTGTGATGGTACAGATGCATACAGGTACAGGGAAGACCTACGTGATGGCTGCTGTGGTGAAATGGTTTCTGGAAAAGTATGAGAAGGGGGAGGTATGGTTGATTGCGCACAGAAAGGAACTCGTGGAGCAGATGCAGCAGACCTTGGATCGCTTTTGTTTGGAATACGCCGAGAAAGAGGAGGAACTGAAGGAGAAGGTGAGAATCAGGGTGCTCTCCATTCAATGGCTCTCTCGTCATATTGGTGAAATGGAGGAGAAGGGGTGTAAACCTGGTTTTATAGTGGTGGATGAAGCGCATCATGCCTTGGCTGACTCTTACCAAGATGTGTTTGACAGGAATCGACCTGCCTTGAAGATGGGAATGACTGCCACGCCTTGTCGTATGAAAAAGGAATCCTTTGGTGGCTTGTTCACTCGTTTGCTCATCTCCCCAAGTACGGCAGATTTCATCCTGCGTGGTTATCTGGCTCCTTACAGTTATGTGGTGATTGGCAAGTTTTCGCCCGACCAGCAGATTGTGGATCTCTTGAAGGGGCGTGGCAGTGATGGTGACTATGCCGTGAAGGAGATGGATGAGAAGTTGAACATTCCTCAGGCGATTCAGCGTCTTTATGATAGCGTGAGGAAATATGCCGATGGCAAGAAAGGCATCGTATATGCCATTGACATTGCTCATGCCAAGGCAATCGCTGATTGTTACAATTCCCTTGGCATGAAAGCGGTGGCTTTGGACTCTAAGACTCCTGCCAAGATGCGTGCCCAGATGGTGGAGGCCTTCAAGAAGGGCGAGCTGGACTGTCTGGTGAACGTGAATCTTTTTGACGAGGGTTTCGACTGTCCGGATGTGGAGTATATTCAGATGGCTAGGCCTACGCTTTCCTTGGCGAAGTATTTGCAGATGGTGGGTCGTGGGCTTCGCATCAACAAGGAGGATCCAGAGAAGGTTTGCGTCATCATTGACAATGTGGGTAACTATCGCAAGTTTGGCTATCCTGACAAGCCTCGCAGATGGGCAAGCATGTTTGCCGGGGTGATGGCAGGCAAGGGTATCCTGTCGCCAACCATGAAGCGAGTAAGCGGCGTGGTGGTCATGGAGGAAGACATGGTGATGGTGAAGACGGGATCTACTAAGCGCAAAAGGATGACTGACCAGGAGTTGAAAATGTTTAAGAAGAATGTGAAGCCTTTCCTTCAGAAGGACACCATGCGCATGGGGCTGAAGTCGGGGAATGAGATTGTATTGCGTCCGATTTATCCTTTCATTTCTCCATTTCGTGGCGACCATGCCATCTTCCGCTTAAACAACCACAATTACCTTTATGGGGTAATAGATAGGCTTGGCTATATTGTTGTTGCGCCAGAATATCAATCACTCAATTTTTTGAATGCACACACCTTGGTGGGACGCAAGCCTCATTCGGATAGTGAATCCATCAATCTGTAATGAGCTAGAAGAATTTTTATCAGGAAAAATCCTTTTGTTTTGGATATTTTGTGGATTTTTGCTAACTTTGCAGTCTATCTTTAATTTTTGAAGAAATGAACAAGACACAGATTGTATCAGCACTGGCTGAGAAGGCTGGCATTTCCAAGGTGGATGCAGCCAATTACGTTAACACCATCTTTGGTGTGATTGCAGATAATATGGTAGAGGGTGATGGCTTGGTGGCTATTCCTGACTTTGGACGTTTTTCCATCAAGCATGTGGCAGAGCGTCAAGGTGTGAACCCAGCTACAGGTGAGAAGATAACCATTGAGGCACGTGACAAGGTGGTGTTTAAGGCATCTGACTCACTTTGCTATTACTCACGTAAGCATTGTAAGGAGTAATAGAAGGTATAGAATGTATTTTATCTCAAATCGGCAGCAGTCTGAAAGTCAGTACCTTGGCACCTTTTGGCAGGAAGCTGGCCCAGATGCCCAGCTTGAAGCATAAGCGCACTAACGTGGGTACGAAGTATCTGGTAAGGGTGAAGAATTAAGAGATAAGAGTGGCGTTAGTGATAGATAACCCCCATTTTTAGGGCTATCTATCACGCATGCTTAAAATCTTATATCGTTAAATATCAGTATATTAAGACGTATTTAATATTAAAAAGTGATAGCAGTGATAGCAATTTCTGCAAACTTTTCTTTTTCTATGAGAAAAGATCTTTGGCAACAACTTCTTTCCCCACAATGCTCCTGTGCATACCATTGGCTACACCGAAGGTAGTGATGAAGGTTGACACTAGCGACTTAGATGTTTTTGTCTTCTCTCTGAATAGAGAAATTCGCTCACGCACGTGATGCTCGTATTCTTCGCTGATAACAAATTGGCTAGTGCTAAATTTCATCTCGCATAGGTTGATGGTGTGGTCTCCTCTGTCGATGACCAGGTCAATTTGTGCACCTTTTTCTTCTGGAGTATCTTTTGCAGCAATGCTTCTCCATGCAGAGGCACTTGTTGAAATTCCCGATATTCCCAAGGCTTGCTTGATTTGTGGAAGATGGGCTAGGCATACTAGTTCGAAAGCCACTCCCTGCCATGCCATGACAGAGCGAGAATCGTAATTGTTAGTCCACCATTGCTCATCCTTAGAGTCCGTTAGTCCTACAAACTTATAATAAAATAAGGTGTAGAAATCTATTAAGCGATAAATGGTACCTCTTATTTTATTTCCGAATTGGATATATGATACGATGAAGTCGCATCTTTCTAAGTTTCGTAGAACTGTGGTGAGCTGTTTGTTGTCCAATTTCGTCTTTTTGAGAATTTCGCTATAGGTTAACCCCTCTTTATGCTTGTTTAGTAAATCAACTATTTCTAGGTATTTTCCCGATTTACTAAATATCGCCTTGTATAGCTCATCAAATTCGGTTCTGAGCTCTCCATTCTTTCTAAAGAAAAGGCGGTCTATGTTAGCAAGCAAACTTTCGGCAGGATTGAGCAAGCTCAGATAGAATGGGATTCCACCGAGAATCATGTAAAGTTGTAGAATTTGATACTCGTCCAGTGGCATTCCTAGGCTTATAAGATACTCCTGGGTTTCTTTCAGAGTGAATGGTCGGACATAGATGTTACTGGTGATTCTAGCATGAAGCCCACCAGGGTTTTCCACCAACTTGTCCATCATCCAGGAAGAAGCTGAGCCGCTGGCTATGAAGACGATGTCGTTTCTACGAGCGCCCCAGCCATTCCAAAAGCTTTCCAAAGCCTCTACGAACTCTGATTGCGGTGTGTCTATCCAAGGCATTTCATCAATAAAGACAACTTTCTTGCGGTCTGTGGGCAGTGTTTCCAGATAATCTTCCAAGGCATCAAAAGCATCTGTCCAATCAGAGAATAGTGGTTGTCTTTCCAATTTTGCAGCTTTCTTAAGTGATTTGGCAAAGGCACGCAATTGCTTGGCTTTTGTCAAGCGATGTCCCCCAACAAAAGTAAAGTCAAACTGTCCATTAAAATAATTGTCGACAAGAAAAGTCTTGCCTACACGTCTTCTGCCATATACGATGACAAACTCAGAGCGGCCTGAGTTCATACATCTCTGCAATTCTTCTTTTTCTTTTTCCCTACCTATGATAACTTGCTTCATAATCGTCATTTTTTATTTACTGCAAAAATACTGCTTTTTTCCATAAAAACAAAAAAAATGCGACCTTTTCGCACCTTAACGCATAAAAAAAACGTGTTAATAGGCGAAAGGGTCGCATTTTTCCTTGTTTTTTCTTTTTCTCGATTGATAGTCATGATGTGCCCCATTTTCTGTTAAATATAGAGAAAGGAATTGATTATGTTAGTATTAGGTATGATTTTAGCAGTAGTAGTTGCAGCATGCGTTGAAGTTGGTGTAGTTGCAAACAAGATGAACATAGCATAGGCTTGTTCACAGTTCGAAGAAAATGTAGTTTCCATAGATAAAGAAAGGCAGCTGTTGGCATTTGGGATGTCAGCAGCTGCCTTTTCTATTTTCACAGCATTTTGTTGGTACTTTCCGTAAAATTTAGTAACTTTGCACTAACATAAATGCAATAAAAATGAACAAGGATAGGGAAACTGCAAAGAAATATCTTCAGCAAGCTCTTGAAGGAGACTTGATGGCGATGAACAACATGGGCGTTTGCTATGCTCAGGGTATTGGTGTGGTGGAGAACCATACCACAGCCTTTGAGTGGTATATGAAAGCAGCCACTTTGGGAGATACCTATGCTTGCTACAATGTGGCGGAATGCTATTATCTGGGCGATGGAGTGGAAAAGGATGATGGTTGGGCAGCCTTTTGGTATGAAATGGCTGGGCAGCAAGGCGATGCCCAAGCCCAATTCTCCACAGGATGGTTCTATATGACTGGTACAGGCGTAAAACAAGATAAGAGAATGGGTCTAAAGTGGATACACAAAGCCACGGCACAAGGATTTGAGTATGCCAAAAAGTGGTGCAAGGACAATGGATACAGCATTTATTAATAAGAAGTAAGATGAAACAAGATTTACTATTGATCGAGGAGAAACATCCCCTCATACATAACATAACCAACTACGTGGCTATGAATTTCGTGGCAAATAGCTTGTTAGCCATAGGTGCCTCTCCTATTATGGCACGTGCCTTAGAGGAAGTGGAGGAAATTAGCTCACGTTGCGATGCATTGGCATTAAACCTTGGCATCCCTGAAAAAAAGACCATTCAGGCTATGATACAGGCTGGAACTATTGCACGGCAAAAGAACATCCCTATCGTGTTTGATGTAGTTGGAGTGGGAGCAACATCCTTCAGAATGAAAGCTGCCAAAGAAATCATCCACACTTGTCATCCTACTGTAATCAAGGGGAATGCAAATGAGATAGAAGCTCTTTATGCGCAACATGTGGAGGACGTTGGAATAGACAGTTTCTTAGAAACCTTTGAAATTAAAGAACAGGCAAAGTTATTGGCTCAAAGATTGTCCTGTGTGATAGTCGTAACTGGTTCCACTGATATCATCACTGATGGAATAGCCACAACATCCATTTACGCAGGTGACCCAATGATGCGTAAAGTAACGGCCATGGGATGCGCATCAACAGGAATTATTGCTTCATTCCTGAGCATCAACAACACCCCTTTCTCAGCTTGTATTCACGCCATGCAAGCCATGGGAACTGCAGGGGAAAGAGCTGCTGCTATCTCCAAGGGAAATGGAAGCATGATGATCAATTTCTTAGACGAGCTTTGCAATTTGAAAAGTGATGAATAGAATCATTCAAATCAAACGTAGAAAATGCATGAGGAACTTTTACGCCATCAACTTGTTTGGCTTCATCCTCACATGCGGTAAGTTGTCAAAAGAGGAGCTAACCCATGAGTTGATTCACTCGGCTCAGGCAAAAGAACTCTTGTATATACCTTTTTATATATGGTATGTCATCGAATGGGGGATTCTATGCATTAAGTTTCGAGATGGTATGAAAGCCTATTATCAGATTAGGTTTGAGAAAGAGGCCTACACTCATCAAAATGATTTGGAGTATCTTCGTCATCGGAAGCATTACTGCTACATGACCTTGTCTTGAAAGCAATCCAGAAAGACAATTTAGGTGTAATTAAAATAAAAGAAAATAGAATATGACAGAAATTGAAAAGTTGGAAGCGGGACTTGAATACTGCTTTGATGACTCAGAGGTGGCAGCACGTAAGGAGCGAGCAATCGTCAACTGCCGCACCTATAATGCCATTGACGATATTGATTATGAGGCGCAGGAAGCCCAACTAAAGAAGATGCTAGGTGCTATGGGTGAAAAAGTGTGGATTGGTGGCAATGTGACCATTCTTCCAGGCATAACTATCGGAAACAATGTGATGGTTGCAGCAGGTGCTGTTGTAACAAAGGACATTCCAGACAACACGCTTGTTGGCGGTGTACCAGCGAAATTCATTCGTACACTTGAAAATGACGTGAAGGAATGATATATCCGTTATTAATTATATGATTCTGTTCTATAGAACTAAAAAGGATGAAGCACACCGATAGAATAAAGATAAATGAAATAAGAATATATTATAGCTTTTGGAAAAACATGCTTATGGCTATTGGTAGCCTTGCTTTTGCCGCATGCGGATGGCTGATGATTCATGATGTTCATGTCACTAGACCATCGAAAGTTTTTAATTGCGAAAAACAATGAAATGAGTTTAAAGTCATTCTTTAATTCTGATGTCATCAAGGGTTCTGCCATCAGCAAAGCGATTCAAATCCACCCAATTCCATACTCCTGGCACTCTGCCATGACGGCTAAATTGCCAGATGTCATAATGTGGTTCGCCTGGTAATACAGGCTCATGGTTGTAGCTGGCTATCCAGAGATAATAGCCATCAAACTCTGGGCTGAGGTAATCCTTGAAATAACTCTCACTACAGTAGATGATTGGGGAGTGACCATAATAGGTCTTGCAAAGCTTGCAGAAGGTCTTCAGTGAGAGTTGTATCTCTTCTTTGCTCATTCCTTTGGTTCCGTCATCCTCCACATCGACCACAGGCAGGAGGTCTTGCTTATCCTCGTCATACACTGCCCGAAAGTTCTCAAACTGTAAGGCAGCAGGTGCTTTGGACAGGAAATGATAGGAACCAACAGGTATCTGATGCTTTCGGGCATAGCTAATGTTGCTCTCATACCAAGGATCCTGGATGTTGGTTCCCTCCGTGGCTTTTACGAAGACAAACTTCAATCGCTTCACTTCGCCCAGTTCATCCCAATGAATTCTGCCTTGATGACGTGAGATGTCGATACCATCATAAGAGCCAGAGTACTGCCCAGAAGTGAGGTCATGCTGTGGCCATTGTTTATCAGATGCCCTCTTGATGATGTAAGATGATACCATCCGATATGCCTCAAAGCCAATGATGAAAAGGGCGATGAGGGCAATGATTATATAAAAGGCTTTCTTGCCATAGCTGTTTTGTTTCTTTCTTTTTGCCATAATATGATAATGGAAATAGCTTCTTGTTCTCTTAAGAGATACAAAATTACAGTTTTTCCTGTAGATAGCCAAATACTTCTACAATTTTCTGTTTCATCATAAACATAGAAGTGTCAAGAAAAAATTATTAAAACCTCTAATTTCTATATTTTATTTTTCGTTTTGGAACAAATATCGCCAATTTTAAAATTAAAATGCAAATATTTCAAAAAACATATCATTATATGAGATTAATTGATTATATTTGCAGAAAAAAATATTGACTATGCTACAGGAAATTAAAATAAAGAATTTCAAATCCTTCAAGGAAGAGGCAGAACTTAGCTTCGAAGCATATTCTGATGACACAAACAACAGTGTTGTCACCATGCCTGATGGAGTGAAGTTATTAAGATTTGCGGTTGTACTTGGAGCAAATGCCAGTGGAAAATCCAACCTTTTGGATGCCATCGAGTTCTTAAGAACCTTCTGGAACAAACTTCCACTAAAGAATGACGAAGGTACGGATGTGCAACCTTTCCTCATGCAGCCAGATGCACTTAACCACAATACGGAGTTTGAGGTGAAATTATACATTGATGGGATACGATACTGGTATCAGTTGGAGATAAACCCAGAGAAAGTAGTAAATGAGAGCTTGCTCGCATATCTGACCAACCGCCCTACAAAAGTATTTTCCAGATGTGATGTGAATGGCATATCCAAGATAACCTTCAATCCTTCCGTAGTAAAGCTGACAAGTGCGGAAATTGATGTGATGTCAATGAATTGTCTGCGCAATATGTCACTGCTAGCGGTGTTGAAGAAGGTGAATGTAGAAGTGGCTTATGTGGACAAGATGCGAAAGTGGGTTGATGAGAAGATGATGCCTCTCCAAAGTGGCTCCAAGTCATCAATCTCACAAAATGCAAAGAGCATGCTTATGGAGGATGAGGCTTTCAAGGAATATTTAATGCTGTTTGCAAAAGAGGCTGACTTCAACATATCAGACATTAAGGTAAAGAAGATGGTTGCCCTCTTTGGCTATATCGTAGAGACTGAGCGTGGTGAGGAGCATTATGTGCTGCCAGAGGCATGTCAAAGTGCAGGAACCAACAGGATGGTAGAGCTGGAATCTTTGATTTACAGCTTACTACAGCGACAAGGATTGTTGTGCGTGGATGAGATTGAGTCTTCCATGCATCCGAATTTATTGGAATATATCCTCACTAAGTTTGTCAATAACACCAACAATACATCACAGTTGCTGGTCACTACCCATTATGACCCAATATTGAAGGACATTGACGACATCTTCGGAAAAGATTCCGTTTGGTTCACGGAGAAAGAGAAAAATGGCAACAGCAATTTATATTCTTTGGTTGACTTCAGGGGATTGAACAAGTTGTCATCCATTCATCGGGCATATATGAATGGCCAGTTTGGCGCATTGCCTAATGTAATCATGTAGGAGGAACTGGTATGGCAAGAAAAATAAAGGAAAGAAATTTAAATTAGAAATTATAAGATGAAGGCATATACATATATAAGACAAGGTGAATTTGGCTTCACAGAAAAGGAAAAGCCTGTTATATTGGATGCACATGATGCCATCGTGAAGGTTACTCTGAGCAGTATCTGTACCAGCGATCTCCACATCAAGCATGGTAGCGTTCCTCGCTCTGTGCCAGGTATTACCGTAGGGCATGAGATGGTGGGCATTGTGGAGAAAGTGGGTGAGAATGTAACCCATGTGAAACCAGGTGACAGGGTAACAGTGAATGTGGAAACCTTCTGCGGAGAATGCTTCTATTGCAAGCACGGCTATGTGAACAACTGCACATCGGAACATGGTGGTTGGGCTTTGGGATGCCGCATTGATGGCGGACAGACAGAATACGTAAGGGTTCCATACGCTACCACAGGACTGAACAAGATACCCGATTCTGTAACTGATGAGCAGGCTCTTTTCGTGGGAGACATCCTTGCCACAGGATATTGGGCAGCCAGAATCTCAGAGATTACAGAGGGAGATACAGTTCTCATCATTGGAGCCGGACCAACTGGCATTTGCTGTCTCTTATGTACCATGCTCAAAAAGCCTGGTAAAATCATCGTTTGCGAGAAATCCAAGGATAGAAGATATTTTATCAAGCTGCATTATCCTGATGTGCAGGTTGTTGAGCCAGAAGATTGCGAATCTATCGCCAAAGAGCTGAGTGCCCATGGTGGAGCAGACGTGGTAATGGAAGTGGCAGGAGGCGAGGACACCTTCCAACTGGCTTGGAAATGCGCACGTCCAAACGCCATAGTTACCATCGTGGCCATGTATGACAAGTCTCAGGTGCTTCCTCTTCCTGATATGTATGGCAAGAACCTTACCTTCAAGACTGGCGGAGTAGATGGTTGCGACTGTGAGGAAATCTTGAAGCTGATAGAGCAGGGCAAGATAGATACCACTCCTCTCATTACACATCGTTTTCCTCTTTCTATGATAGAGGAGGCGTATGATGTGTTCGAGAATAAGAAAGATGGTGTCATCAAGACAGCCATCTACCCAGGATAAGATGTTGAAAAGAAGAAAGTTTACCTCAGTTCGTTATCCCGAACTGAGGTATTGAATTTGGAACTCAATCTGCCTTTGGTATAGGTTGTTTCCTATTTTCTGTTATCGCATCCATCCCAGAAGTGCCACTAGGTAGGCATTCCAGTTGATGGCGATTTCATTGGAAGCATAGCTGCCCGTATTGTCTTGATAGCACTCGTCAGGAGCATCTGATGGGTAAGGGGGCACGAAGGCTGCGTCTTGTTTTCCTACGTTGGCTCCACCAGCCAAGAGACCCGGTATTGGGGCTGCGATGCTATCTGCCGTGGAAATTCTGTGATGAGGGTGCATTACTGGCTGAGTGCCGAATCCTGTGAGGTAGCAGTAGCCAGTAGCATTTCTTCCAAAGAGATAGTCGATGGTGGAAAGGGCAGCATCCTTATATCGGTTGTCTTTGGATAGGGCATACTGGTACATTTGGGCGATGCCTCTTCCGGCGCACTTTTCTGAGTTGCTACCCCAGATGAAATCGCTTGCCTTGTTGCCGAATACGCTATGGAAGGATGATGTGCTGAGGGCTTGGATATCCTGTTCACACTGCTCTTTGAGGGATTCTTTGATGGCTTCTATTGGGAATTTGTCCTTTTCTGGGGTGCTCAAGATGTCTTGGTTTAGCCACTGAAGGAGCCCCAATCCCTCCACCTGTCCCCAGGTAGGGATAGAGAAGCGGGTAGGGGCAAACAGCTTGGCTTGCTCTAAATAGGCATTTTCCTTTGTGGTGAGGTACATTTCTGTGGCTGCCCAGAAGAACTCATCCTCAGCATGATTGTCACCATAGGTTCCGGTACTGATTTTAGGTGAGAACTTTTCATTGATACCGTCTTGGTCATAATAGACAGTTGGGTTCTTGACAGCCCAAGCGTATGCTCGTTCAGCTGCTTGGATGGCTTGTTGGCAGAATTTTTGGTATTGTGGATAGGCGTTATAGATGCGTGCTGCAAGAGCCATGGTAGCTGCGAAATCAAGTGTGGCTGCCGTGCTCTTTTGCACCACGTATCTTTGCTGATGGCAGTCTTTTGGCATCACGAATCCCTCGAAGTTAGGAGTGGTGAGCTTATGATACACTCCTCCATCCGAAGGGTCTTGCATCGTAAGCATCCATTCTAGATTGTACATGATTTCATCGAGAAGATCAGGAATCTGGTTGGTGGATTCAGGGATATTGGTATGAATGCTATTGAAGTAATTCTGGTTGAGTTGGTAGGATTGCAGCATCAAGCCAATGGAAAAGGCGGAGTTGACGATGTACTTGTTGTAATCACCTGCATCGTACCATCCTTTCGGGGAGGATAGGATGGTTCTTGCTGGTCTCTCCTTGGAAGCGGCAGATGGATGAACCATCACTTCTGTGTCTAAGTGAGCGGCTTCTCTTGCGTAATCACCAGCATATTGCTTCTCGATGGCCATACCAGAGCGTTGCAAGTAAAACGCTTTGATAGCGGCTGTGAGGGCATCTTGGTATGGTTGCTCTTTGATGGTGATGGGTTGGGAGTATTTGCCAGCTGTCAGCAAGTAAGTGCCTGGTTGGGTGATTTTACTGAAGTTGATGGTTTGGCGTTGCTTCTTGGAGAAAGGTGAAGTGGTGGTTTGAATGGCTTTGCCCTTCCACACGATGTGTCCCTTGGCATCCCTTATTTGGAATGTCTTGGATTTTGCTGATGGCTCGATGGTGGCATACTTAGCTTCTTGTGGATAGTAGCCCACTTGGTTTACCATGATAGGGTTTTGTGCATGGCTGCCTATGACAGAAGACAGTGCAATGCATGTTAAGATGAGTTGTTTCATAAAGGCTCCTTATTAGTGATTCTTTTGGGTAGCGATATTCTCCTTTTGGATGGTTCTCTATATCGTCACCTTAAAATCTTTTACAGTACTCCTTAATTATTTGTTTTCTGATAGTGTCAATTCTAGGACTTTTTCACCTTCCGTTAATGAATAACAAATGAAGTTTGTCTGCTGGCGCTTATCTTTTAGTTTTGACTCAATATTCTTTGGTGTACGCTCGTCTGCATTTTTAACGATTTCGATGAAAAAGCGCAAGACTTCATTGTCGCCTTCCTTTTCGTTTTCTAGCTTTACTAAATCTTTGTGATAATCAAACTTTTTAGGATTCCCAGCTTTAAACTCTAGCAAAGCAATCAGGTTGAAATTATTGTCGCCTTTAGCGTATATAGCTAAATCAAAACTAGCAGATTTTCCTTTCCCTTCTTCTGCAACTTTTGGGTTCTTTTTATCCGAAAAGTCATATTTGATTTTTGTGGGTACTTCAACTGCGTAATACCAATCTTTCTTTTTCTTCTTTACATATTTAAGAAACTCCTCTACGAAAGCAAAGCGTAGTTCCTGTTCACTTACTCGAATGTTCGGTTCACTTTCTCGAATGTTCTGTTCACTTACTCTGATAGACTCATCACGTTTCTTAGGAAAGATGAGGCGACTATCCTTTGATGAATTTGGTTCATTCGAAAGGTCATAAGCATTCTTGACATGCTTAAATGCTTCAGAGATGATGTCTAAGATAATCTCTTTGTTGTCTTTTGTAGTTTCTACCATAGTTTAAATGTTTTAAAAATGTTATTTATATTGTTTGATAGCATTCTGTAGTCTATCTGCAATCTTGTCACGAAGCTCTTTTGGCTCCAGAACCTCGATGTTTTCTCCCATAGCCAGAATCTTATTCTCCAATTCAGGATTGAGATAGATTTTATATTGAAAGTCGCTATAGATTCTGTGCTTGGCAGCGATTTCTTCCTGGGAAGAGTGCAAGGGAAGTGAGCGGAGGTAATCTACCGATGGTCCATGGGCTCTTAGAATGACCTTTTGTGGCGCAGTTTTGTCATCCACGAAAATGCCGATTCTATCAGCAAATAGCTTTTGGGCACTAAATGTTTTTGGAATATCAAATCTTGCCTCTGTCGAATCCATTGTCCGTATGCGGTCAAAGGCTATTGCACTTGATTTCCACACCGAACAGCTCCTTGATAGCCTTTCTGTGTTCATGGAAGGTACGCCTGGCAAGTGGCTTTCCATCGTTGAGGTTGCTGGTTTCCCAATTCTTGGCAATCTCTTCGAAAGTCATCGTTTTGCGAGTTAATAGCAGGTTCAATAGCCAGATATATCTGTTGATAATCTTGCTGGTCATAAGTTACTTTATTTGTGTTTAAAGATTGTTGGATACAAATGTAGCAAAAAAAGTAGAAATGAGGTGAATAAGGTTTCATATTTAAATATTTTTGGCTAAGTGGGCTGATGCCAAAAGAAATGTTTCGCAAATTATTTGGAGGTGTCGAAAATATTGTGTAGTTTTGCAGTAAATTGAGATTTTGAAGAATGATATTAAGACGATTCTTGCAATTCGGAGGCTTACGCTTGGTATGGCAATATGCCAAGATGGGTGTGCTATGGAGCGGTGGCAAAGCATTGCTTCATTGCGCATGGCATGGGCAATCCCTGAAAACGGCTTATGCGCTTGTTACCCAAAAGGTGGATGACATCCTTTTGAATCGCTACCAATATGTCTTGGATGAAGCGTTGGCTAAGCTTGGGGAGTGTAAGATTTCTGAGGCAAACAGACTAGAGAGTAAGTCCTCTGAGGCAGATGGACAAATATCGGATTCTCAAACTCGTGTTCCCAAGGTGGTTTGGTTTTCATGGCTGCAAGGTATGGAGCAAGCGCCCGACATCGTGAAAGTCTGCTTGCGATCGCAAAGAAGACATCTGATGGGTTATGAGTTCCGCATCGTTGACTTGACGAATTATCACAACTGGGTGCAGTTGCCTCAGTATGTCGAGGAGAAATTCCGAAAGGGGCTGATTCCACCAGCTTTGTTTAGCGACTTGCTGCGTTTGGCTCTGTTGAAGCAATATGGTGGCGTGTGGATGGATGCTTCCGTGTATTGCTCAGGTTTTGACAATGAGAAGTTGCGAGAGCGATGGGAGCAGATCATGGGTAGCGAACTGACCTTGTTCAGGTATTTCCAGCGAGGACGCAAGGAGGCGGTTGGGTTATCGACATGGTTCTTTGCCGCCATTCCACAGCAGCCGGTCATCTCCATCGTCCTTGACATGCTCTTGGCTTATTGGAAAGATTTTGACTGCACGGTGGATTATTACATCTGCCACTTATTCTTTGGCAAGGTACTCAGTAAGTTCCCGGATGTTTGGGCAGCCATGCCTCGTGCCAACAGTAACCATAGCATCTTGTTGGGTTCTGCGCTAGGCAAAGATTATCAAGAGGCTGCCTGGCAGGACTTAATAGCCCATGTGAGCATCCACAAGATGAACTATCGAAAGGTGGGTGAGGCGATGGAGAATCCCAACAGTTATTGTAACCATGTCATGAATGAAGGGTGCTGATGTATGTCTTCGCTTTTTAATAGGTATCGTATGAACAAATTATATTTTCGTTTTATCCGTTTCTCCTTGGGCATTGAGGAGGGAAAGGAGTTCCTGGATGGTTCTGCTTTGAAGAACTTCGATTGGCAAGCGTTTTATGAGTTTGCTGGTCAGCAGACATTGCTAGGTATCATCATGGATGGCGTGCAGCGGTTGCCAAGAGAGGTCGCTCCCAAGCAGGAGCTTTTGATGAGGTGGTTCTTCGTCAGTCAGAAGTTAGCCAAGCAGAATGTGATTCTAGACAAGGCCACCACGGCGATCTATCATAAGATAGTCTCTGAGGGGTATCAGTGTTGCATCTTGAAGGGGCAGGGGAATGCGGTGCTGTATCCCAATCCTGCCGCTCGTACGCCTGGTGATGTCGATGTCTGGGTGAATGCCAGCAGGGAGGAGATTCGCCAGCTTGCCCAGAGACTTGCCGAGAACATGGGCAAGGTGGAGGAAGAGAGCCTCAACCACGTGGTGGTGACCATCAAGGGCATCTCCGTGGAACTCCATTCGACTCCTGCCATCATGTGTAATCCGCTTCATCATCATCGCTTGCAAAAGTGGTTGAGGGCGAACGTGGAGGAGCAATGCAGCCATATCGTTCCGCTGGCGAGTGGAGTTTCAGATAGAGTATGCGAGGCGGCGATTCCTACGGCTTCCTTCAATGTGGTGTATCAGCTCTATCACCTATATCACCATTACTTGTATGAGGGAATCGGGCTGAGGCAGTTCCTGGACTACTACATGCAAGTGAAGAGTGAAGAACGAAGAGTGAAGAAACAAAGTTTGGTGCCCGAAGGGAAAGCCAATTTGAATGACGCTATGCTGCAAAAGACATTGCAGCAGTTGGGGTTGTGGAATTTTGCCGGGGCGGTGATGTATGTGTTGCATGAGGTGATGGGATTGTCGGAGGCTCAGATGATTGCGCCGATGGATGAGAAGCGAGGCAAGATGCTGCTCGATGAGATATTGCAAGGTGGCAACTTTGGCCATCATGCGGAGAATCGAAGTGGCGCCTTGACATGGCGGCACAACATCTATCGCTTGCAGAAGGACTGGGAACTGATGTGGTATTATCCTGGTGAATGTATGGTGGAACCGTTCTATCGGCTTTGGCATTTCTTCTGGAGGATGAAGCATCGGCAATAGGAAGAGGTTTTAAAGCATTGATAATCCATCACTAGTTCTTTCTCCAAGAACATCAACATATAGACAGGCATATATCAGCCTTTTGTGTACAAAATCATCCACTGCCACCTTTTCTTTCCAGCATTTCTCAAGGGCTTGGAATGAAACTCTAATTCACCAGCGGCTGGCTGATGAATTGCAAGTATCAGATACAGAAAGTGTTATCCCAGTAAAGGAACTTATGATGTTAAATCGTCAGTCATTAGCTGATGATTTGGATTGGCATGATTTCTTCTCTGTTAGTTTTACTCATCACTGTGAGATTCTTGCCAAGACAGATACTTTGGAAGAACGTGCTTTCTATATCCATCATGATGCAGATAAGACTAATGATGACAAGGAGGGATAGATTATATAGGTCTATTTGAACATCGGACGACGCATCGTCGAGTTATGATGGCTTCTCTTATTTGCATTCTTTTATGTATGTTTATATGTTTTCTCACGTAAAAATGGCCCATTTTGGATATATCAAGTCGGCTTAATCCATATCAAATTTGGCTGTTCCAATAATTCCGGTTGAAGCCTTATTTATCATTCCGAAAGCAGTTGTAGGAGTGGATGATAAATGATAATTTAGAGGCGATGGCAAAGCAGCTCTATGACTATTGGTTTGTGCAGTTTGACTTCCCTAATGAGGAGGGCAAACCATATAAGTCGAGTGGCGGAGCTATGGTTTATAACGAAAAATTGAAGCGTAAGATACCGCAAGGGTGGAGCAATGGTGTATTATCTGATGTTGCCAACATCACGATGGGGCAATCACCTGATGGCTCTTCTTACAATGAAGATGGTGAAGGCATTATTTTCTATCAAGGTAGTACAGATTTTGGGCTTCGTTTTCCAAACATTCGACAATACACAACTTCGCCAAGCCGATACGCAAATAAGGGCGATATTCTTATGAGCGTAAGAGCACCTGTTGGAGCATTGAACATTGCAAATAATGATTGCTGTATTGGTCGTGGTCTTTCAGCCTTATCGTCAAAAATAGGTTCTATGACCCATTTATACTATTTGATGAATGACTTTAGATTAAAGTTTGAAGGAATGAACTCTGCAGGTACGACATTTGGATCTATAACAAAGGATGAACTATTCTCTCTTCCTGTTATCATTCCTACAAAGTCTGTTATTTCGGAGTTTGAGCAAGTTTGTGAGCCGATATTCGACAAACAAATGATAATCGGTGAAGAAATCAACGCTTTAACTAAGCAGCGTGACGAACTTCTGCCTCTCTTAATGAATGGTCAAGCCACGGTAAATTATCATTTATCTGCTTGTTAAGCTCAATTTTGCGGTCGATATCAGCTAGCACCTTTCCAATGGTATGTTGTTCTGTCAAAGACGGAAGTAACACTGGTATAGTGTTGATAGTACTATTGGAAAGTGTGTATCGCTGACCACTTCCAGAAGCATTGTTTTCAAAATACTTCTGGATATATTTGGTATGCATGAAGGCATTTAAATATTTGCCATCCACGATAGTCGGGTCTGGCGTAATCAAGGCACAGTGATAGCTGAGGACGACATTGTCGAAATCATCAGCAAAATAAGTTGCTATTCCTATATCATCCCTTGTTTCACTATCTTTGGTGATTGCTACCTGTCCTTTAGCGATAGAGCATTTGTTTATTTCTGCTTGTTTTGCAGATGCAAGCATAAAATGCTCGGCTTTATCCTTTGTAATAGCCCAGTTGTGATAAACGTCCACGAAATTGCACAGTCGAACAGGTATTTCCCCCTCAATGGTTTTCTTGTCGACACCGCTAATTTCAATTTTAGCGATGTCTGCAAGTTTATATTTCTTCAGTTCCATTTTTTTATTCTTTTTGTTGTTGCCTCTACTCATCTCCCAACAATCCTCTTATTTCCTGGTCGAAGTCAGAGTCAATACGTTGGGTCTTATTGAAAATTTCGTATTCTTGTTCCGCTTTCTTCTTGGCTTGTTCCGCAGAAATTTTACCTTTGTCTGGCAAAATTTGGTAGCGTCGGAAAGTGAGGAATTCATTTACGCTTGCCGAGAACTGCTGCATATTAAACGTGTTTTCACGCTCAATAAGATCCTCGATATAGTCGAAGAAACCTGTGACGGCACGTTCTAATTGGCGGATTTCTTTCTCTTGTAAATAGTTCTTGGCGATGCTTACATCCGATTTTAAAACACGACCATCTGGTGCATTTTTCCAAGTGGTAAGTCCCATGTGGTCCTTAGTATGGTCAGCCTTGGAGTATATAATCTCTGCTGCTGTATGTCCAGTTATAGCATAATGGAAGCGGTTTTGAACCATTGCATAGAATTCGCGTGTGGTTGGCGAGTTCTTGTCATAGTCGGTACTACATTCTGCATAAATATCTGTTATCTGTTGCCAGATACGGCGTTCGCTTGCACGAATAGAGCGTACACGTTCGAGCAACTCACGGAAGTAGTCCTTTCCGAACACTGCCGTGCCTTGCTTCAATCGCTCGTCGTCCATAGCAAATCCCTTGGTGATATATTCGTTGAGAATCTTTGTTGCCCATTGGCGGAAGCGAGTAGCCTTTAATGAAGAAACACGATAGCCAACCGCAATGATGGCATCGAGGTGATAGAAGTCCACACTATGTGTCTGCGACTTATTGGCCATGGCTCCATGCTGAGTGGTTATTTCCATTTTGGAAACAACCACTTCTTTATCCAATTCCCCTTCCTCAAAAATATTCTTCAAGTGCTTACTGATAGCTGGTACACCAACACCAAATAGCTGTGCCATAGCTTTTTGTGTACACCAAATCGTCTCGTTCTTGATAACCACCTGCACCTTGCCTTCTGAGTCAGGCATACTATACAGTAAAAATTGTATTTCGTTACTCATCTTGTTATTCCCTTTTTGCGTTATCATTAAAGTTGATGCTGTTAAGCTGTCGCATAATCTCATTCTCTAAGCGATGGCTTTCCTCGAATTGCTCTGCCAATGTATTCTTGTAATCAGTCATTCGCTTATTGAACTCCTCTTCCGTGATGTCAACATAGTCTATCTTGATGTCAAAATATTGACCGGCTGAGAGACTATAACCTTTTTCCTTGATTTCGTCGTATGTGACTGTAACGGAGAAGTCATCTACAGCTTCCTTATTTTGGAATGTATTGACAATCTTATCTATCTCATCATCACGCAGACGAACTTTCTTCAAGCCGTTGCTGTCCTTGTATTCTTCACCTAGTTTGCTGGCATCAATCAGAACCACCTTGTCGTTCTTCTTAGAATCGTCAAAGAATAGTACGGATACGTTGGTACCTGTATTGGCGAACACATTGCTTGGCATAGAGACACAACCATATACAATCTTTTTGTCAACAATGTGTTTCAATATTTTGTTCTCGATGCCACTCTTGGCAGTGATGAATCCTGTAGGGATGACGATAGCTCCCTTACCAGAATTTTCCTTCAGCGAGTTGATAACATGCTGAATGAAGCAAGTATATATCGCCATGCTATCTTTTTTCTTGGCAGGTACCTTTGGCACACCAGCCCAGAAACGGGTTGGAAAGGCGGCTATCTTTTCTCTGGTATCACTAAAGTCCATTTTGAAAGGAGGGTTACTTACCACGAAGTCGAATTGACGAAGGCTTTGACCATCGTCACTTTTGTGATAAGGAGCAACCAATGTGTCACCTTGGATGGCATGGTCAAGTGAAGAAACCAAACCATTGAGCAACAAGTTGAGTTTAAGCATCTTGTTGCTTCGCTGCGAAATGTCCTGGGCAAAGATGGTGCATTTGTCTTCACCTATTTGATGGGACAATGCCATCAACAGCGTGCCTGTACCAGCTGATGGATCATAGCATTCCACGTTGTGTAAGTCCGCATGGTCGCCTACCAATAGACGTGCCATGATGGTTGCGATAGCATGAGGAGTGTAATATTCTGCATACTTGCCGCCACCTGCAGTGTTGTAATCCTTAATCAGATACTCAAAGATATTCGCAAAGAAATCATAATGCTCTGAAAATGCCTCTTCGAATGAGAAGTTTGCCAACTTATCTACCATGGCACGTGCAAAAGGAGCACGTTGTGCAACATCAGTGACATATTGTGTCAATGGTTCAAAGAGTGGTATCTTGGTGTTCTGAGTGGTCTGCGTAGAGAAAATAGCCAAGTTCTGCTCGGCAATATCACTCATCGTGTTATCAAAGATAAAGTCGAAGTCACCCTTAGCCTGTTGGTTCCAAAGATTGGCAATCAAATGTTCTGGTTTGAGACGTGGAAGGTCTGGTGAGAGTGAAGCCCACAGCATCATACGCTCCATGTCGTTCAATTCGCTGTATGCAATTTCCCATTTTTCGGCAGTGCGGATTTTGTCCGCATATTTGCTGTTAGAGTTCTTGATGGCATAGCCGAACTTGTCGTTCAAGAACTTATACAAGAATACCTGTGTGATAATCTTATATTCATTGCCGTCATTGCCCATGCCGTATGTCTTGCAAGTAGCCTTTAGGGCATCAATGAGGGCTACCGTCTTTTCTCTTATTGTCATATTTCTTAATTTCTTGGATATGTTGCGTTGTATTGGTTGATATATTGACGAGCTATACGTGACTGTATGAATGTGAAATCATCCATATTTGCCTCTATCGTAGGATAGTGTTCCAACGATTGTGCTATCTCCGTCATCACTGTCATTTCAAAGTATTCATCCTTTTTTAGAATATCATTTCGGTCATATACCTTTTGGTCTATTTCAGTCTTGATGTCTGTCAGGATGGTCACGATGTCATTATCATAATAGCTAAAGATGAACGGCTTGTGATTTGCCAGTCTTTGCTTGTTCTCTTCACGAATGCGCTTGTGTACATTGGCAAATTTTGTGTCACCATTGTATTTTTTCAGCAGTCGATTGTTGCTTTCCTGCAATTTGATGAGTCGCTCTATGATTTCATCAAGTTCCTTGCTCTCTTGGTTAAACTTGGCGATGCTATCCACCACAAATCCATGCTCCTTGAACCTCTGCATAAAGGCATCACGTAAGGTGATGTATTCTGGGTCGTCTGGATCTGTATTTTCCGTGAACTTTCGTATCGCCGTTGACCATTTGTCTTGCAGTTCTCGTCCTCCAGCTATCATCTTCATCTCTTCCTCGCCTATCTTGGAGAAATTGAAGCGGATGTCTTGCATAGCTTCATTGATCAGTTGCTTTGTTTCATCCGATACAGAGAAGGCTTCCTTTTGGTTGATGATGTCTATGTGATGCTGCACTTCTTTCAGCATGTCTGGCAACTTGGTTATTTCCAACTTACTAAAAGCTTCTTTCAACTTGTCATCACCAAAGGTGCGAACGATATTGGCACAATCCTTGGCAGAAGTCAGCGTCTTCTTGAGGTCAAGCAATACTTGCTTATCTTCTATTGACGAAATCTCAGAAGAAAATTCTTCCACGTTATTGGTGGTGTAGTCAAACAGCGTTTGACGTACCTCTTGCATTTGATGGATTAATTCCTCAGGACTTTCCAAGACAGCCGAGAAAGTATCTGTGGTATGATCTCCTTCTACTTCATCAGGATTGTTGAAGCGATTTAGCTCTCTCAGATAAGCCTCGTTAGTTTCCTCGAAGTTCTGCTTGATGTTGGCAAAGTCGATGACATAGCCATATCGGTTGTCCTTGTATGGGCGATTGACACGTGTGAGTGCTTGTAGCAGATTATGGTCTTTCAACTTCCTTCCAAAGTAGAGACGCTTAAGACGAGGAGCGTCAAATCCTGTCAATAGCATATTGAAGACTATGAGCAAGTCAATGGTCATGTTCTTCTTGAAGTCTTTGATAATTTGTTTACGAGTTTCCTTGTCGTCGCTGTCATGCAAGATGAGGCCAACATTGAGAGGATGCTTTTGGTAGCCAGTCATAGGAATGGCATTAGCTACCATCCATTCTTTGCCATCCATCTTGATTTGTATGGTCTTGGCTTCACCACCATCTTTCAGGTTTTTGAAAGCTTCATATAGCTTTCTGGCTTGTTCGCTAGTTTCACAGATGACCATACCACCTAATGTGTCATCTCCTTGAATCTTACGAAATTGCGTCAGGTCGGCGGCTATATAACGAGCCAATTCACCCACATAGCTATCATGCTCTATGATTTGTGTACGTTTGAGGTCTTTTTTCTTAATAAGGGTCTCTAGCTTGTCATATATTTCAGACAGTTTTTCTTTGTAGGAAGTCTCGATGTCTTCTCGTATAATCTTCAAGGTATAACCATCTGCTATGGAGCGATCATAATAATAGGTGTGGAAATATCGCTGGAATACAACACTTGAAGCACAATCAGCTTTTAATAAAGGTGTACCAGTAAGAGCTATCTTGATAGAATTGGGATCAGCATCAAAGAGATTCGCCAAGAAGCAACCACCAGGTTTATATCCTCTATGAGCCTCATCCATAATGAATATTCTCTGCAAGTTGGTTGCGTATGCTGGCAAATCAACTGTCTTCTTGTCTTCGGCAAAGCGCTGAATGTTTACTACTGTGATTTCTTGATGGCCACTGGCTCCTTGTTGAGCTTGGTTGTTACGGAATTGAGCCATTAACTCAGCCTTTGTGTTTGCCGTGGAAACGACCAAACCTCTTGCCTCAAACTCTTGCTTGGCTTGCTCCAAAAGGTCTATTCTGTCAACAATAAAATAGAACTTAGCTACTTTGTCCTTCTTTGAGTAATAATCAGATAAAACGTATGTAAGGTAAAACGACAAAGCCGTTTTACCGCTGCCTTGGGTATGCCAGACTACTCCTGATTTGGCTCCTTCTGAAAGTTGTTGGCGAATTGCCAATGAAGCAAACATTTGCTGATAGCGCATGATGTGCTTTTGGTCAGTGCTTTCAATCTTTCCATCCACTTCTTTTTCCATCTTCACGTAGGCTATACCATATTTTATAAGGAATAGCAAACGCTCAGGGCTGCACATAGAGGTCAATATGCGATTGGTTGGCGTATTGATTTTTAAATTCGTCTGATATTCTGGTGTGTGGTGTATTACCTGGCAGTTGAAGTCAGACAAGATTTTCTTTTCATCCTCTCGATTGATTTCAAGATATTGATAATCCTTGTTGAATGGAGCTATCTGCTGGTTGTTGGGATTCTCTTCCCTAAAGCAGTTGAATGGTGCGTTTTCTCTAGCTGCTGTGCAGTAGAATGCTCCTTGGATAGGCACTATGCCACCCATGGTGTCATATTCCATGTTGTTGGAGAATATCATCAACTGCGTGATATTGATAAAGCGACGATACTTTTTGTTGGGAAAACGATCTAAGTTCATTCGCTTGCTTTCTGCCACGATACCACCATGGTTATTGGGTTTCTTGACCTCCACGAAGCAAAGAGGTAAGCCGTTGACAAACAGCGTAATGTCTGGGCGAAACTCATCTTGACCATTCTTGCAAGTAAATTCCGCTGTGAAATGAAATTTGTTGTTTAAGGGATTATCGAAGTCTATCAATTTGATGGGAGAAACAGCGGTAAGTCTTCTATAAAAAGATTTACCTAAGTCATCATTGGCTAACTCTTGACGAATGGAACGAAAGATGTTACCAAACTCACCTTTTGATGATGGGTTCAACTTTTCAAACTGTTTCTTAAAGACATCTATCAATATGTTTGTATCAGGATCATAGATCTTGTTAGCCATATCTTCACTGATTTTGCCGAAATAGGAATAACCTAATCGGGTCAAGTGAACCATAGCTGGCATCTGTACTCTCGTTGCTTCGTTGAATTTTCCCATGTCCTTCTAAATTAGTCGAAATTTATAATTTCACTGACATTCACGTTTTGTAATTCATGCAAATGTAATGATTTATTTTGAGAAAGAAGTCGTGTTTGATAATTCTTTAACATGATATAACTAATGAGGATGCTTGCAAGAGGGTATATACTGTCAAAATACGCCTGCCAACAAGCTATCACCATAGTTCCACCATTACTAGGCAGATTTTCCCTCCCAGTACATAGTATGGAATACTCCAGTACACACCTTGGAATACTCCAGTACTTAGTATGGAAAACTGGAGTACGCTGTAGGGAGTACTTTTGAGAAGTACTGAGAGGAAATCAGTCATACCAATTGATGACATCTTCATAGCCATCAAACTCCAGTTTTTCTTTCACGCCAACTTCTTGTAAGGCTTTGATTATCAATGTCTGTTCGGTGGGAGATAGCACCCTTGCGCCCCTTCTTCGCTCAAAGTAAAGGGTGCGCCCAAATTCGCTCTTCAGCATCGAGGAGAACGCCGCATACTGGTCGGGATACATGTGTTTCTGAAAATTAGTGAATCCCCTAGCATACCTCATGGGAGTACAGTTGCGATAGAATGGGCAGCGAGCGTTCTTCTTGCACATCTTAGGATTAATAATGTGCAGGAACGTTTGCTCTGAAAGCAATTTCTGATAGGCTATCTGATGCAAGCAGACATCAGCCTTCGGGCAATCGGCGTGAAGGCAAACCTCATAACGTGGGGGGACGGATGTGTAAAGTTTCTTAGGCATGGCTTTTCTGTTTTTTATGTTTAGATGAGCATCTGTTGATATACTTTCATCGGCGAAGTTACTACATTAATTTGAAACTCGCAAGCTTTTCCGCAATTATTTGCCAAACCGTAAAACCACCTGCGGATTTGTGCTACCAACTTCGGCACATGGCGACCATCTGGGCACCTCGGTATGAAAACTATATCATAACTTTGCATCGCCAATCAGAAAGGTTGGCCTCGATTTGTTAACCTTAAATCTATACTACTATGATGTTATTTAAATTGCAGAAAAACAACAACCCTGAGATGAAGGAGGCTTATGGCAACTACTATGCCTTGCCGGTCATCTTGCAAACCATGGGCATCGCAGAACTTGCCGTGATGATGGCTGAGCACAACACGGGTTTCTCGGCTGGTCAGGTGAAGGGTATGCTCACCGACATGGTGAAGTGCATCAAACAAGTTGTCTTGGATGGAAAAGCAGTCAAGATAGACGATCTCGCCATCTTCACACTCGGCATCGTCAACAAGGCGGGTGCTGCTACCAAGGCTGAGTTCAGTGTGCAGAAGAATATCGAGAGCGTGAAGCTTCGTGCCAGAGCCACTGGTGAGTTGACCCGTGCCAAGCTCAACCTTGATGCTTCGTTGAAGGACATCGAGAAGATGGTCAGCACCAACAGTGAGAAGGATGGCGATGGCGGCACTCCACTGAAACCGGGTGCTGGCTCTACCGACCAAAAGGACAACACCCAGGAGGGTGGCGGATCCAGCTCAGGAACTGGCAGCAATCCAAGCGGCGGATCTGGCTCTGATACAGGCAGTACCCCTAGCGGCGGTTCCACCTCTGACTCCGGCACCGACGTTCCAAAGGAGTTTGACTAAGGGCAATGAAGGGACAACGGCTTATGAATATCATTTTTCATCCTTAAAATCATTGCCTTATGAAACTGTTTAAAGTTAATCAAGATGCAGCCACTTCCCCTTCCAAGATTACTTGGGTGAGCATCCTCAATGCTATCGTGCAAGCCATCATTGCCGCACTCACGGCTCTGGGAGTCAGCTCTTGTTGTAATTAAGAATTAAAAATTAATAATTCCTTTCTGATGATTACTGGTCATTTTCCTTTATCGATAGGCGAGGAGGTAGCACGCAGCGAGCGTGCCCTCCTTGCTCGCATGGAAGACGGCGAGTGGATGCAGTCGCCATTCTCTGTTCGCTTCCTCGTGCTCCATTGTTCTGCCACGAGGTGTAATCGAAGTTATACCGTGGAGCAGATGATGCGCGACCACAAGGCTCGTGGCTTCCGTTCCATTGGCTATCACTTCTATATCCGCCGTGACGGAACGATGACGCAACATCGTCGTCTCCTGGAGGTGGGGGCGCATGCTAGACCTTACAACCGCTGCTCCATCGGCATCTGTTACGAGGGCGGTCTTGATGAGAATGGCAAATCTGCCAACACGCTCACCGCTGCGCAATACGAACGACTGGAGGCTCTCTTCGTGGAGTTGCACCAACTTTTCCCTGAGGCAGAGATCGTGGGGCATCGTGACTTGCCTGGCACTACGCCAAAGGATTGCCCTTGCCTGGATGCGGCAAAGTTGTTTGGTCATTGCCTATCCAAGGGGTAGGGGGATATGGTTATCGGATGGGCGGTGTTATGGCTCATCGAAATATTCTACGATGAGGCTCACCTGCTTGCGACTGTAGAAGTCGGCGTTCTTGCTGACGTGGCAGAGCGAGAGAGCCTCATCCAGTGCAGGGTTCTGCTTGATCCATCGGCGCAGTTTTCTCATGGCGAGATCTGCGTCCAGCATGGGGAAGTAGAGCCTTGCCAATTCCGATTTTGTATAAGTTCTCATTTCCATCGTTTTACGTTTTTAGTTGTTGAGGCTTCCCTTCTCACTAGATCGTGGGAAGTAGATAATTTGATGCGAAGATAGCGCAAACATGGGACATGAAAGTTCGCTTTCAAAAGGCCGAGTGCAGCCTATCTTATGCAAAAGTAATACAAATAATTATCTTGGCATCTGTAAACTCCTTCATTCTCCATGCACTCTTGAAGCCACTCGCCACAAAGTGCATGGGAACAAACAAGCCCACATGGAACTGGTCGACAAACTGCCTTGCGCCTCGTGTATATCCATTGCCAATGCGACCATCTACAGGGAACATCACTATGTCAAAGCTATCTTTACACATTTTGCAGATACTTTTGTAGATACAAAGGTAAGCTTTTTGATTGAGAATACATCATGCTATTCGTCATTTTTGTGATTTGTTACACTTTTGGCGAACGAAATTGAAAAGAGAATTATGCTTTTACAGAAAAATTAGTCTAAATGATTTGCGTATTTAACCATATATTTGTACCTTTGCATATAAAATGGCAACAATGAATGACTACACAGAGATTTGGCAATTACAGGATGTCATAACCACTGCGGTTAATGCTTGTGGCTATGACATCTGGGACTTGCACGCCAATGACTCAGGCTTTCTTCTGGAACTCGCCGAGTACTTGGATGACGATGCCATCAATTTGCTATGCTGCCAGCTGCCATTGGTTGCAGACTATGAGGGACAAGGAGCTCATGGCTCCATGTTTTGCCTATACAGATAGTGCTTTTTATCCTCAAATTAATCCCTCCACTCTTACCTAATATGCAGCGTTATGATAAATAGGACTTAAAAGGACATCGGTAAAGACCATACTCCACCGATGATATTTGAACCTACACAAGGGCGCATTCCCAAAAAGTGACACAAATGACATTTTTCGGGAATAAGCAAGGAAACCAAATTTCTTTAGCCCTACATTATTTGCAAAACTTGTTCCGTACCATTCAGCGATTATACTTTTCCAACAAAGAAGAGCAGATTATTTGTTCGTACAACAACAACATTTATTAGTTTCGCAAGTTTTTGATTCAAAACTTTCATATTCAATCCCGTTCTTGTCAAGAATTGCTTTAAGTCTGGCGTTTTCCTTTTCCAATTCTTGAATTCTTAGAGTAAGAACACTTACATCTGTTGTGCCCATAACGGTTCGCTCTCCCATCCATTTGGAAATCCAAGAGCTGCCAGATCTATCTCTGGATAATTGGAAAATAGCGTGTACATCTTTCCCAACATATCATTGTTGGGTGATATGATGTCAAGGAAATATTTGATAATGCAGATTGTGAAATACACTCTTTGAGGGTTTGTTGGCAGGGTAATCCAGGAATGAGCAATTCTTCTTGGAGTAACAGGCATGATGGAACTTACCTTGTTCCACACCCTTGAATGATGGCAACAGGCATTTCGCAACAAAGTCAGAGATGTTATCCAAGATTCCAAGACGATAGGTTGCAAGCCGAAATAATGAGAGATGCGTTTGCGTATCTTGTCTGCTTTCAGATTACGGTAAATCATATTCACATTGCCCATCGTCA
>ENA-OWPL01000278-OWPL01000278.1-human-gut-metagenome-genome-assembly--contig:-NODE-278-length-38834-cov-65.908327_pt1 | contig 38834 bp, 30 predicted proteins | sample MGYA00248263_ERZ651844 | MGnify/ENA primary metagenome ERZ651844 (study PRJEB26924, sample SAMEA4378256) | human gut metagenome | biome: human gut; feature: human-associated habitat; material: faeces...
TATAAATTTTCTGTAGAATCAAAGATTCTTCCCCCTGGGTTTATCGGGTGAGCCAATATTGTTGCTGTGACACAAGTATATTTTAAAGTAAGGGCTGTTCTGATTTTCATATAGATAAAAGGAAAATTAAGTTTGCAAATCAACTATCAACTCTCAACTCACCAACAATCAACTCGTCTACTTGTATACTTGTCTACTTGTCAATATAAACCCCACACCAGGTTTGGTATGAATTAGCTTTACATCAAAGTTCTTATCCATCTTTTTGCGCAGATAGTTGATGTAGACATCAATAAAGTTAGTACCAGTATCAAAGTGAGTATTCCATACTTTCTCTGCTATTTCTACACGGCTCACTACCTTTTCAACATTCTCAACAAGATACACCAGCAAACTGTATTCTTTTGGCGAGAGTTTTATGGGTATATTGTTTCTTGTTACTTCTTGTCGCTCAAGGTTGATTGTTAAGTCGGCATACTTCATCTCCTTAACAACATCAACGCTCGATATGGCACGTCTCTTCAACAGCACCCTTACCCTTGCCAAGAGTTCGCGAAAGTCGAAAGGCTTCACCATATAATCGTCAGCCCCTACATCAAATCCTTCCAACTTGTCGTCGGCAGTTCCCAATGCCGTAAGCATCAGAATGGGTATCTGCTCATCGGTTTTACGAATTTGCTGACACACCTCAAAACCATTGAGTTTTGGCAGAATGATATCCGATATAATTAGCTGAAAAGAATTGGTATGGAAAAAGCGCAATCCCATCTCGCCATCATAAGCCACCATAACCTGATAGCCATTCTCCTCCAAGCCAATCTTTAATAGATCGGCCACTCGCTTTTCGTCCTCTATCACCAATATACTAATCATACATTTCTCATGTCTTGTTTGGGTGCAAAGTTACATCATTTCCACAAATAAAACAGAATAATCGGTATTAGAAAACTATTAGAATTTGTTCTAATTAGATTCTAATCACACTCTAATTTTTTTCTAATACCCACTACCAATAAAACACGATATCTTTGCAAGAAAAAAAACAAATAGTTATGATTCTGTTTTCTGAATATCTTACAAGAATAGGATGTGCCTTCGTGATGGGCACATTTATTGGAGTGGAACGACAAATACGCCAGCGTAATGCTGGACTGCGTACCAATATTTTAGTGTCGATAGGTGCAGCAGCATTTACTATTTTGTCCTACTCTATGACTACTGGCAACGGCGACCCTTCTCGTGTAGCAGCACAGATAGTTTCGGGTATTGGTTTCTTGGGTGGAGGACTCATTCTAAAGGACGGATTAACGGTGAGAGGTCTGAATACAGCTGCCACTATATGGTGTTCGGCAGCATGTGGCACTCTTTCTGGAGTCGGACTCTATAAAGAGGCAGCCATATTGGTAATATGTGTATTGTTGACTCATTGCCTTTTCCGTCCGCTATGCGCACTTCTTGAAAAACGCACAGCCAAAGTATACCACTATTCTATACGTGCCGAATGTCAGCGAAACGCATCGAACAGCATACAAAAGCTTATAATGGACACTCTCGCTTTCGACCAAGATGTACAGCTTAACTCTCTGTTCTACAAAGGCGATGACGAGCGTGTCACAGTATGCTGCGACATGGCAACATTAGGCGAGCACAAAGTTCTGTTAGACCTTGTTGTGTCACGACTTCGCTCACGCTCAGAAGTATATAGTGTGGGTTGGGAGAAAAAGGAGTCGCCGCAAGAAGACTTCTGACAATATTTGGAATTATTAAAGGGACAACTTTGTGTAATACTGATATCATATGCCTTCGCTCCAAAGTCTTCTGAAAAAATCAAGGAGTATGTCTTCAATGCCTCCACATATTTCATCATGGCATTGCGTCCCGTGTCTGTCATACTACAGATGGTTCGGGGTTTTACACCCGAGCCATCTGTAGTCTATGAAAAAAGACTTATCAAGTTTTTATAGATAAGATCTTTGCCAGACCGATTGTTTTTATTATTTAATGGCAACTCTCCCTTACAACCAACGCTTAAATACCCTTATATATCGTGTCTTCAACCATTGTGTCAACACGCAATACGACAACAGGATGCCTATGAGCCATGGGAAATACGATAGAGGCAGAGGTGTAAGTCCTATTGAGCTACCGAACGATGTAAATGGTATGCAGATGCCTATTGCTATGATAGAGAAGGTCATGAGCATTACGGGCCATGAGGCTGAACTTTGTATGAATGGCACTTTGCGTGTGCGAATCATATGTACAATAAGCGTTTGAGACAGCAAGCCCTCAACAAACCATCCCGACTGGAACAGCGATTCCATATCCGGACCTTGACACTTGAACACCCACCACATAAGCAAATACGTAGCAATATCGAATATCGAACTGATAGGACCTATCCATATCATAAACCTACTCAAATCGCCAGAATCCCAAACACGTGGTTTGCGCAGATACTCGCTATCCATACGGTCGAATGGAATGGTGGTCTGAGATATATCGTATAGCAAATTCTGAATCAAGAGATGAATAGGCAGCATCGGAAGGAATGGCAAGAATGCACTCGCAGCCAACACACTAAACATATTGCCAAAGTTAGAACTGGCTGTCATCTTGACGTACTTTACGATATTACCAAATGTCTTACGACCTTCAAGCACACCATTCTCCAATACCATTAAGTCCTTCTCAAGCAGGATGATGTCGGCACTCTCCTTCGCTATATCAACAGCCGAATCAACCGAAATACCAATATCCGACTCTCTCAAGGCCGCAGCATCATTAATGCCATCGCCAAGAAAACCAACCGTATTATTACTTGCTTGCAGCAGTTGGATTATCTCGGCTTTCTGCATGGGAGTGAGCTTTGAGAAGATGATGCACTCGGTCACGGTCTTCATCTTAGCCTCACGGCTCATAACTTCAAGTTCAGGACCTGTGATAGAGGCAGAGGTATTAATGCCCACTTGTCGTGATATTGCTTTCACTACTGCCTCATTGTCTCCCGAAAGCACTTTCACCTCCACTCCATGCTCATGCAACTGGCTTATAGCCTGTGCTGCCGACTCCTTTGGCGGGTCGAGAAAGGCAAGATAACCAATGAGCACCATGTCCTTCTCGTCATCAATGGCAAAGTTGTTCTCCTTACTCAAGAAGCTCTTTTGTGCCAATGCCAGCACTCTCATGCCTTGAGCATTCATCTCCGTTACGATACGTTGAGCCTTGCTGCGCATTACATCAGTCAAAGGCAGCACCTCGCCATCATATTCAGCATACGCGCATACCGTGAGCATTTCCTCAACGGCTCCCTTGGTGATAATCTGCCGCTTGCCATTCATGTCCTCCACTACCACCGACATACGTCTTCTTGTAAAGTCAAACGGTATCTCGTCCACCTTTTTATACGAGCTGCTTAGAGTCTCAAGTCCAAGTTCCTTGACATGCGAGAGGATGGCACGATCCATCAGATTCTTCAGTCCCGTCTGAAAGTAACTATTGAAATAGGCATGTCGCAGGATGCGGTTCGCCTTATCCTCAGTTCCGTCTACATTTACATGACGCTCCAGCACGATATGGTCTTGCGTAAGTGTTCCTGTCTTATCGGTGCAAAGAATGTTCATTGCGCCAAAGTTATGTATGGCATTTAAGTCCTTAACGATGGTTTTCTTCCTTGACATCATCATCGCTCCCTTTGAAAGGTTGGCGGTTACTATCATTGGAAGCATCTCGGGCGTAAGACCCACAGCCACGGATATGGCAAAGATGAAGGCATCCATCCAGTCGCCTTTGGTGATGCCATTCACAAGAAACACGACTGGAACCATTATCAGCATAAAGCGTATGAGCAACAGGCTCACCTTGGTAATGCCCTTGTCGAAAGCCGTAGCTGCACGATGTCCAGCCACGCTCTTGGCTATTGTACCAAGATAGGTATGGTTGCCCGTCGCAAAGACTATGCCCTTGGCAGAACCACTTACCACATTCGAGCCCATAAAGCAGATGTTGTCCAAGTCAACAATACAGCCCGAGTGCTTGCGCTGTCTTGACAGATTGGGATATTTCTCAATAGAATCCGACTCACCCGACAAGCTCGACTGGCTTACAAACAAGTCTTTCGACTCTATGATGCGTATGTCGGCAGGTATCATGTCGCCTGCCGAGAGCATGACAACATCGCCTGGCACAAGTTCCTCATTGCTTATCTCATCGCCAGGTGAACCGCCACGACTTGCAGCTCCTGCTCTAATCACATAACAAGTATTTGTCACCATCTTCTGCAATGCCTCACTCGAACGGTTGGCTTTCCACTCCTGGCAGAAGCGAAGTATGGTACTAAGGATTATCATGGTCGAAACGACGATGATTGAAGTCCAATCCTTGTCGGCCGGATCAGCCATCCACACATCCATGACAAACGAGACAGCCACCAACACGGTGAGCACACCCACAAAGGGATTGATGAACGCCTTGGCAAGCATCACCAACGGACGCTTCTTCTTTTCGTGCTCAATCTCGTTCTTTCCATAAAGCGACTGACGCTTCTCAACCTCTTCGTCGACGAGTCCTAACGATGTGGTCTGGAAGTAAGCAAACACTTCCTCAATTGGTGTCTTTGCTGCCATCAATACCCTCTCGGCATTGAAGGTCTTCTGTACTTTGTTCTTTTTAGTATTCCACATAATGCTTTTCTTTTATGGATTTACTATGTTTTTTGTTTCGCGGTGCAAAACTACTCAAAGTATTCCGTAGCATCAGTTAGAAATTTATTAGAACGGTATTAGAAAGTTATTAGAGCCACTGCTCCACATATAATCGCCACTACACATTAATCTACAAAGAAAGAAGAAAAAGCATGGATATTTGAAAAAACCATTGTATATTTGCAATAAGAAACCAACGAGTTGGATATTATGGTAAAGACAAACAATAGAAGATTGCCAGTAGGCATCCAGTCTTTTGATGTAATTAGAAAGGAAGGATACCTTTATGTTGACAAGACTGATATTATCTGGCAACTTGCCAATGAAGGAAAGAAGTATAATTACCTGAGCCGCCCACGCCGCTTTGGCAAGTCGGTGCTGGTTGATACTCTCGAAGCCTACTTCATGGGAAAGAAGGAACTATTCGAGGGGTTGAAGATAATGGAAATGGAGAAGGAATGGGTGAAGCGACCTGTCATCCGACTTGATATGAGTCAGGCAGGTGCTGGACCTGAAACAGTGCGAAGTTATCTTGACGATGCTTTTCATACTTTAGAGACGGAGTATGGAATTGTAGTGCGCCAAGATAGCTCTCTTGCCGTAAGATTCAAGAACATAATTGAGGGTGCTTACAGCAAAACCGGACAACAAGTGGCTATCCTCATAGATGAGTACGACTCTCCATTACAGCATTCATGGAAGACTCCTCAGCACGAAGCATGCACCAGCATCTATAGAGAGGTGTTTGCCATATTAAAAGCCAACGACAAATACGAGAAGTTTGTCTTCATCACAGGCATAACCAAGTTTACACAGATTTCTCTCTTCTCTGTGCTCAATAATCTGAGTAACATCAGTTTCGACCCGGAATATGCTGCCATTTGCGGCATTACCAAGGAAGAGGTGTTGCGTGATTTTAAGCCGGAAATCAACAAGTTGGCAGAATATGAGGGCTGGACATTCGATGAAGCAGTTGCACAATTGGCCGCATATTATGATGGCTATCATTTCAGTCGCCGAAATATGGTGGATGTTTTCAATCCATTCAGCCTCATCAATGCCTTGGCAGATTCTGACTTGAGGAATTATTGGGCTTCATCCGGTGCTACCTCACTGCTTCCTAAATTTGTGGATGACATGGAGATAAAAATGAAGAATTTTGAAGATTGCCCAATAGACAGCGATACTTTGGAGACTTCGGATGTGACAGGAGGAGGTGCTGAACTGTTCCTCTACCAATCGGGATATCTTACAATAAAAAGTTATACAGAAGGCATCTATAGGCTTGGCATTCCAAACCATGAAGTTCGCAAGGCTCTATACAAGATTGTATTTGATATTGAGTACCATCTTTAATGCCATCGGTTGTAGGGTGGAAGTAGAGAAGATGATTGCTACGGGCAGAATAGACATGGTGGTGGAAACAACCAACTTCATTTATGTCCTTGAATTGAAGCTAAGCAACAACGGTGGTATTGACGCAGCAACCGAACAAATAAGAACCAAGCAATATACCGAGCCATTCAAAGCTGACAAACGAAAAGTCGTTGCTATTGCCATAGAACTGGATGACAAGGGAAAGGGACTGGTGGATTGGAAGGAAGTGTAAAAGCTACTCCTGCAACCTCAAGCCGTCATACGTATCGGTCAGACAAAGACTTATCAAGTACTGAACTTGCGAAAGTTCAATCAAGTATTTATAGATAAACCCTTTGTCTGACCGATTGTTTTTTATTGTTTTATGACAACTCTCTTTTATAACCAGCGCTTAAACGCCTTTATATACAGTGTCTTGAGCCATCGTGTGAGCACACGGTACGACAGCAGGATGCCTATTATACACTTTTTTTAACACACATACTCACTAATAATTAATCACTAATCACTAATAAATAATAAAATGATAGGAATGACTGATTATATGTTCAGAATAGGTTGCGCCTTTCTGATGGGCGCATTGATTGGCTTGGAGCGACAGTTCCGCCAGCATAATGCCGGACTTCGCACCAACATCCTTGTTTCGTTGGCGTCGGCTGCTTTCACGGTGTTGTCTGTAACGATGACCACGGACGGTGGCGACCCTTCACGTGTGGCGGCGCAGATTGTCTCGGGTATTGGCTTCCTGGGTGGCGGTCTTATTCTGAAGGAGGGATTCACCGTTAGAGGTCTGAATACGGCAGCGACGATATGGTGTTCGGCTGCATGTGGAACGCTTTCGGGCGTGGCTATGTATAAGGAAGGATTTGTGCTGGTGATATTCGTGCTGCTGACGCATTGTCTGCTCCGACCCTTATGCAAGTACATTGTGAAGTGCACCACCAAGGTTTATCATTACACCATACGCGTGGAGTGTCAGCGAAGTGCGTCGGACTTGATTCAGAGCATCATCATGGACACGCTCGCCTTTAACAAGGAGGTGAAGATGAACTCGATGTTCTATAAGGGTGAGGGCGACAAGAACGTAATGGTATGCTGCAACATACAGATACTGGGCGACACCACAAGGTGCTGCTCGACCTTGTGGTGTCGCGTCTGCGCTCGTGTCCGGAGGTGAGCAGCGCTGGATGGGACAGGAGAGAAACGCCGCAGGAGGATTTCTAAGTTAGGAATATTTGCGTAAAATACCGAAAAGTTATACCTTTGCTACTACAATAAGAATGCCTTATAAAACTAAGAAGAATAGAAAGAAAAAAGAATGAAGCGTATAATTGCTCTTACACTATTATTTAACATTATGAATTTTTCGTCTTCCCAAGCCCAGAAGTTCAGTGGCGTATATACTGCGGAATGGCAGTGGGACATGAACAAGAACACCAACTTTGTGAATCTGCTCAGACTGGAGCTTAACGTCCCGCTGTGGAACGGGGGCACCTTTGAGGCTGCCACGCTGCATGTGGCTAAGACCAACGACGGCATCATTGACGACTGGCAGGGCTTCTCCAACATTGAAGCTGACAATATGTTCGGCGGCATTGCCGTGCTGGGCTACATGCATGAATGGAAGGCGGGTCATGTGTTCGTGGGTGTGCGCAATGTGAATGAAGACTTCTTCACGTCTGACATAACGGCGCTCTTCACCAACAGCTCTTGCGGCATCGTGCCCACGATAGCGTCAAGTTATCCTATAGCCAATTATCCCTTCTCTGGGCTGACAGTCTACTTTGACGTGCAGAAGGGAGGATGGCTGTTCCGCAACAGTCTGTATAACGGTGTGGGATATAACGGATGGAAACACGGTGACAATCCGTTCCTCGTACGTCCGAAGAAGGACGGCATCTTCGACATGGCTCAGCTGGAGTATTCGCACGATCGTGGCAATTACTTTGCAGGCGTGGCTGTCCATACGCGCCAGTTCGGCATTGACGATGAGGGCGAGATGGTGTCTGCTGAAGAGGCAGAGCGAAAGACCACTTGCGCCTGGTGGGTGTATGGCGAACAGAGCTTATGGAGGTCGGCGGACAAGGACGTGTCGCTCATGGCACAGTATTCGGAGAATACGTCCCATAGGAGCGGATGTTACAGGTATGCGGAGATTGGAGGAGCTTACCGCGACAGCCTCAATGAGTGTGGCGTGTCAGGACAGTATGCACGTTATCATCAGGGAAAGGAATATTCGTTGGAGTTGACGTGGAAAAGACAGATAAACAAGAATATAGCCATACAGCCAACGTTTCAGTATGTAAATAATGCCAATGGCGACTTCACGGTGCTAAGCGCACGACTTTACTATAGCTTCTAAAAGTTAAAAGTTGAGGGTTGAGAGTTATGATTTGTTTTATAGATAATATTCTGATTGTTATCTAAGGTAATCATAACTCTCAACCCTCAACTCTTAACTCTCAATTGTATATTACTTCACCATCTTCTTGCCGTCTACGATGTAGAGGCCCTTGCCGAGACGATTGACGTCTGTTCCAAGATAACGTCCGTCAATGGTGTAGACACCCTTGCGTACGTTCTTGAGATTATCGTTCTTTATGGTAACGATGCCTGTCTCGCCTGACGGAACCATCACCTTCACTTCGTCGAGGAAGAAGCGGTCCTCAGCTGAGAAGGTCAGTGAGTTATATCCGGTTCCCTCGAACTCAATGGTAACGTCTGTCCACTTGCCGTCGTCCATGAAGATGCGCTTCAGCATCTGGTTGCCCCAGAATACGTCCAGCGTGTTGTCCTTGCCGAGCCAGGGAGCTGCCTTGAAGGTGAGGACGGTCTTGCCGTTGATGCTGAAGATAGGAGTGATGGCATCGCCGGGGAGAGTCACGGTGCCGAAGCGTGCGCACTTGTTGGCGCCGTAAGCCTTGTTAGAGTAGGTCCATCCTGCTACGTCGGGCTTGAACGATCCGTTTGCACCCTTGTTGAAGATGCCGTCGTTGCCACCCGTTGAGGCGCAACCGTCGAAGGTCTCGTTGAAGAGCACGTCGCCCGGCTCATGGTTGGATGTGCCCTGCATACCGCGGAAACGGAATGACATTGTGCCGTCGCCGTTGCGCTTCATGTCGAGCATGGCCTTGTTCATATACTGGCGTCCGTCCACGTTGACATTGTAGAGAGTGGCGGCAGGTATAGAAGTGTTTGTAAGGCTGTCGTTGTTCTGATAAGGATAGGGGTCGCCGTCCGCTGTTCTCATTGACGAACCCGTACGATTGTTCCATCCGTCTGCGTGGAACGGAGTCATGCGCTCATGGTTGGGGTCGTTGTTCACGCTGTTGGAGTGCCATGCCTTCTTGTTATAGTCGACGTGTGTGATGAGAAGACCGTTGCCGGGAATACTCTCGTCCCATCCTGTACGCTGGCGGTTGTCCACGAAGTAGAACTCGTTCTTGTTCTGCTCGTTATAGATAATGTATGTCTCGCCGTAGTCTGTGAGCGACTTCATATCGCTTACGACGGTGTCGGTCTTGAGCTCCACGGGAGTTGTCCATCCTGCCATCCATCGTTCGTATCCGGTGAGGTTGGCGGGGCTGAATCCGTTGCCGTTGTAGCATCCCTGATGGAGGAGGTCCCACGCGTCCATACCGTAGCTGCCGCTGTATGTGGTGTCGTAGAGGTCAGGATAGCCGAGGCAGTGTGAGAACTCGTGGCAGATGGTTCCCATACCGTCCGCTGTGCCATATCCGTTGAGCTCGCAAGAGCAGGCGTATGTGTCAACATATACGCCGTTGACGTATGCTGCCTGACCATAGTCGCTGTTTGAAAGATAGAACATGTGCGGCCAGATGAGGTCGCTGTTGTTGGTGTTGTTCTCACCGGGTCCGGCGTAGAGCACGAACACCTGATCGGCATATCCGTCGCCGTCCCAGTCGTAGTCATGAAAGTCCACCTTGTCCTTTACCTCCTTGCATGCCCATGCGACGAGCGTGCCTACGTGTGAGTCGCTATTGCTGGCGTTGTTCTGGCCGTAGTAGTTATAGTTCTCCGGTGCGGTGATGGGGCCGATAACGTCAAACGTCAGCTCAAACTGACCGTTGCTCTGAGCATAATAATAGTCGCGTACCGAACCTTTGAATACGCCTTCCACGTAATTCTCCTTGTTGGCAAGCTTTGTGTAGAACTCGTTGTCGTGTCCGCTCTTGAACTTCTTGTTGGGGAACTCCACGAGGATGATGAGTCCCTTCTTCTTGCCGTAATATCCAGTTCCGTCGCCGAACGCCTTGTTCGGACCTGCGTTCTGCTGCATAGAGCGCAGCGGCTTGGCTTTCATCTTCTGGCTTGCCTGCTGCATGGCAGCACGCTTTGCCATGGCATTGGCTTTTCCTGTCTCAAGGTCGAAGGGCACAAAGGTGCCGTTGCCGTTGTCGGTGTAGCAATTTCCGTCAGCGGCTTGATAATAATGCAGAAACTCGTCGCCTTTGAGCTCGACGGTCAGCTCTGTGCCGTCTGTGAGGCGTATTACGCGCGTAAGACCTTTCTTGGCAGGGGCTGCCCATGTGGCCGTAGCGAGAAACGCAAGGCATAATGACAGTATTGTCTTTCTCATAAAGTGTGATTGGTTATATAAATAAAAATGTTAATGCTAATATGAAATAAGATAGTTTATTGTCAGTAGTAGTTAAACAAATGCAAAATTACACATTTTTATTTCCGCATCTTACAGTTTTGTTCAGAAATATTATTGTAACCCTCTTTTTTCACTCTTTTTTAATTAATTTTGTACTCACTCTGTATAAGCATATTATTATTAACCATAAAACATAACTAAACATGGAAGAAAACGAAAAAGAAATCATTCAGCTTCCCGAAAATGCCTTCACCGAACTGAAGGACGGCGAGCAGTATGAGCCGGTGATGAACCCGAAGAGGGAGTATCCGGAAGTGAACGCATGGTCGGTGACGTGGGGTATCGTAATGGCGATGCTCTTCTCTGCCGCTGCTGCTTATCTCGGCTTGAAGGTGGGACAGGTGTTTGAGGCTGCCATCCCTATCGCCATCATTGCTGTGGGTGTGTCAACCGCTGCGAAGCGCAACAAGGCTCTCGGCGAGAATGTCATCATCCAGAGTATCGGTGCCTGCTCTGGAACCATAGTTGCGGGTGCCATCTTCACGCTCCCTGCCATCTACATTCTGCAGGCTAAGTATCCGGAGATGAGCGTGTCGTTCGTCAAGGTGTTTATGTCGTCATTGCTCGGCGGCATCCTCGGCATCTTGTTTATGATTCCGTTCCGCAAGTATTTCGTCAAGGACATGCACGGCAAGTATCCTTTCCCTGAGGCTACTGCCACGACGCAGGTGCTCGTAAGCGGCGCAAAGGGTGGCAATCAGGCAAAGCCGCTGCTTATCGCCGGTCTTGTAGGCGGTCTTTACGACTTTATCGTCGCCACTGTGGGATGGTGGAACGAGACCTTTACCACGCGTGTGGTGGAGTGGGGCGCCATGGCTGCTGACAAGGCAAAGCTCGTCTTTAAGGTAAACACAGGAGCGGCTGTCTTCGGCTTGGGCTATATCATCGGTCTGAAGTATGCATTCATTATCTGCCTCGGCTCGTTCGTGGTTTGGTGGCTTATCGTGCCCGGTATGTCCATAGTGTTCCATGACCAGGTGCTGAATATATGGAATCCGGAAATCACGCAGACTGTGGGTCAGATGAGTGCTGAGGAGATATTCAAGAACTATGGCAAGAGCATCGGTATCGGTGGCATCGCTATGGCTGGTATCATCGGCATCATCAAGTCGTGGGGCATCATCAAGGGTGCTGTGTCGCTGGCTGCTAAAGAGATGAAGGGTGGTAAGAATGACGGCGAAGAGACCGTCCGCACACAGCGCGACATCTCGTTCAAGATTATTGCCATCGGTTCCATCGTTACGCTTATCGTAACATTCTTGTTCTTCTGGTTCGGCGTTATGGAGGGCAATCTGCTCTTCGCCATTGTGGGCATCCTGCTTGTGGCTGTTATCGCCTTCCTCTTCACTACTGTCGCTGCCAATGCCATTGCCATCGTGGGATCTAATCCCGTGTCGGGCATGACGCTCATGACGCTTATCCTTGCTTCTGTGGTGCTCGTGGCTGTGGGACTGAAAGGCACTGGCGGCATGGTGGCTGCGCTTATCATGGGCGGCGTGGTCTGCACGGCTCTCTCTATGGCTGGCGGATTCATCACTGACCTCAAGATCGGCTATTGGCTCGGAACCACTCCGAAGAAGCAGGAGACATGGAAGTTCCTCGGTACGTTGGTTTCGGCTGCTACTGTGGGTGGCGTTATGATTATTCTCAACCAGACATACGGTTTTGCAAGCGGTCAGCTTGCCGCTCCACAGGCCAATGCTATGGCTGCTGTTATCGATCCGTTGATGAACGGTGTGGGTGCTCCTTGGGCGCTGTATGGCATCGGTGCTGTCATCGCCGTGGTGCTGACTTACTTTAAGATACCTGCCATTGCCTTCGCTCTCGGTATGTTCATCCCGCTGGAGCTTAACACTCCGCTTCTTGTGGGCGGTATCGTAAGCTGGTATGTTTCGTCACGCTCTAAGAACCCGGAGGTCAACCGTGAACGCAATGAGAAAGGTACGCTGATTGCCAGCGGATTTATTGCCGGTGGTGCGCTCATGGGCGTTGTTTCTGCCATCCTGCGCTTCTGCGACGTACATCTCGTCAGCGAAGAATGGATGAGCGGATGGCTTGCCAACCCGCTGTCGCAGGTGGCTTCGCTCGTGGCTTACTGCTGCCTTATTGGTTACTTCGTATTCGCTACGAAGGTGAAGAAGTAAGGCGATTGGAATATAAAAGAATAATAAAAAAGGCTTTAATATTGGGGATGAATGCCCAATATTAAAGCCTTTTTTAATTGGTAATTATTATTTGTTATTTATTATTTGTTAGGGATGGAATTCCTAATTCCTAACTCTACTTCACGCTGATTTCGTCAACGAAGAGGAAGGCTGGCTTGCCTTTGCCGCCGTGCCACTCAGGGATGTTGTGCTCTGATGTGGCAGTCACTTTCACGTAACGTGTGGTGGTCTGCGGGAAAGTCAGCTCGTAAGTGTAGATGTTGTCAGGTGTCTGCTCCTCAAGTGCAGGGAGTGACTTGCTTGCCACCTTTGTGAATGACTTGCCGTCGGCAGACACGCTCACCTCGATGTTGCGTGCATCGAAAATCCATGATCCCTTGTCCACGCAGGTGTTGAGGCTCACGCTTGAGACATAGGTGTTCTGCTTAAGGTCGATGACTGCCTCAAGGTCGTTGCCGCTGAAGCCGAGCCAGCGTCCAGTGCCGAAGCCCTTGTCGCCGAGAAGTCCGTCAGTGAGAGTTGCTCCACCCTTGTATGTGTAGTTCTTGTGAGTGGGCTGGAGCAGTTCTACGGGGCAAGCTGTGGCCTTGTTGAAGCTGATGTCCTGGCTGGTCACGCTGCTTCTCTTGCCGTCGCGGAAGGCAGCTGCACGGATTTTTGCCGACTTCTGCAAAACGATAGCGCCTGTATAGAGAGTGCTGTTGACTGTCGGCTCTGTGCCGTCGAGTGTGTAGCGAATCTCAGCTTTGCCGGCTGTGGTCATGTGGATGAGAATCTCTCGCCACTTATTGTCGCTGTCTACATGGATAGCCACGTTGTAGAGATGCTTGGCGTAGTTATACCCGAGACGGTCATACATGTGAGTGAACTCTGTCAGACGGTTGGTGAAGCTGGTGTAGTCCTTTAGTGCGGGCTGGCTCCACTGCACCTCGCTGAGTGCTGCCAAACGGGGCAGAGCCATATACTGCATCTGCTTGAAAGTGGGCATATACTCTGTCCAGATGTTTGCCTGTACGCCGATGATGTGACGTGCCTCGTCAGCTGTAAGCTCTTTGGGCATCGGCTCGTAAGAATAGACGGTCTCAAGCGGCAGGTAACCACCGATGGCAAGAGGCTCGTTGGCCTTGTCGAGCGACTGATAATAGTCGAAATAGAGATAGCTGTTAGGGGTCATCACCACGTCGTGATGCTGCTTTGCTGCGGCAATGCCTCCCGATTCGCCACGCCATGACATAACAGTGGCGCCCTCAGCGAGTCCTCCTTCGAGTATCTCGTCCCATCCTATTGTGTTGCGTCCGAGCGACTTCAGGTAGTTGGAAGCATGTGTGATGATGTAGCTCTGCAGACGTTCCTCGGCAGAATGGCCGTCCTTTGCCTCAAGGTTAAGAGCCTTGATGCGAGCCTGACACTTGGGGCACTTCTGCCACTGGGTCTTAGGACACTCGTCGCCACCGACGTGGATATACTTCGACGGGAAGAGCTGTGTGATTTCCTTCAGCACATTGTCAATGAATGTAAGGGTCTTGTCGTTGCCGGCGCAGAGCACGTTGTCAGACACGCCCCACTTCTGCCACACCTCGTAAGGACCGCCGGTGCATCCCATGTCTGGGTAAGCGGCGAGAGCAGCCTGCATGTGGCCGGGCAGATCAATCTCAGGAACGATGGTAATATAGCGGTCTGCGGCATACTTGACGATGTCGCGAATCTGCTTCTGGGTGTAGAAACCGCTGTAAGGCTTGCCGTCATACTTGCCTGAATTGTGACCGATGACGGTCTGCGCACGCTTCGAACCAATCTGTGTGAGCAACGGATACTTCTTTATCTCGATGCGCCATCCCTGGTCGTCAGTAAGGTGCCAGTGGAAGCGGTTGATGTTGTGCAGCGCGAGCATGTCGATGAACTGGCGCACGGAGTCGGCAGTTACGAAGTGGCGTGATACGTCTAGATGGGTGCCACGATAGGCAAAGCGTGGTGCGTCAGCGATGTGAACGGCTGGAATGCTTACCTTCGATGCCTTGCCGTTGACGAGAGGCAGCGACTTGCGCAGGGTCTGGATGCCATAGAAAACGCCTGCTGCCGATGCTCCTGCGATGCGTATCTGCTTAGCGTCAGCGTCCAGCTTGTATCCCTCAGCATTGGCGATGGTCTTGTCAATGGTGAGGACGATGGCAGTGCCGTTCTTGCTCTTGCCGACAGCGGGGCGGATGCCGGTTGCCTGCTCGATGTAAGAAGCGAGCATATTGGCGTTACGCTTCATGTCCTGGCTGTTGGTGCCAAGGCTGATGACGGTTTTTGCGCTCAGCGTGAACGGTGCGTCATTGCTGACTTTCACCTGCTGCGGACGCGGAATGATGTTGAAGTCCGCAGTCTGTCCCGCTGCGGTAGAGGGTAGGAGGAAGGCCATTGCAGCCAAAGCTCCTGTCAGTAGTTTTTTATTCATAGTTTGTTTTTAAGTATACTTCTATTCTTTGATTGCCATTTTTTTCCACTTCATATATCCCATTACGGCTATAATGACATACAGACCGTAAAGTCCAGCCTTGAAGGGGATGCCCTTTATTATATAAAGGTAACAGCTGATGGCGTCCACGGCAATCCAGAACACCCATTGCTCCACGTACTTACGGGCAAGTGCCCAAAGTCCTACGAAGCTCATGGCGTTGGTGAATGCGTCGAGCATCGGCACCGTACTTCCCGTATACTCCTTCAGCAAGTAATACGTGGCTCCCCAAGCGAGGAAGAATGAGGCTGTGGTCTTAAGGATGAGGCGTTTCGGGAAGTGCGTTATAGGCATCTCGCTTTCGTCTTTCCCTTTGCTCTTGCGTCCGAACTTCCATACAGCGTAGCCGTAAATGGCGGCAACTGTGTAGTAAACCGCCATTCCGGCATCGCCGTAAAGTCCATGACTCCAATATAAATAGATGTCCATGGCTGGCATCACTATGCCGATAATCCACAGCAGAATGCTCGCCCTGTACTCCAGTACGATGTAGGCGATGCCGAGGATGGTGGTGGTGATGTCGAGCCAATGGATGGAGAGATATTCTGTCATACTTAGAATTTAAGAGTCAGATGTCCCATACAGTTGAATCCTGCCATTGGTATATAGGCGAGTGTGGATGTGCGCTTGCCCTGATAATACCAGTCGTAGTATACGTAGCCTGATGCTGCGTAGTGACGATCGAAGACGTTGTTGAAGTCAGCACCGAGCACCACCTGCTTCAGACCGAGCACGCGCTTGCCGAAATTGAATGTGTAGCTGGCGTTGATGTTGGTCTGTGAGTAGCTGGGAAGCTGGCGGTCAGCGCTCTCTGAATTGTCGAGATACTGCTTGCTTACGTAGTTGGTGTGCCATGTGGCACGGAAACCAGCGAAGTGGATATCCACGAATCCGTTGAGGATGGCAGACGGCGAGTAAGCGAGAGTAGACTTGTCGTAATGGTTCCATGTAGATCCGTTGTCCCAGTCTTCCACGCATTCGTCGAAGTTCTTCAGCTTGTTCTGGCTGAGAGCGGCATTGCCTTCGAACGACAACCATGACAGCGGGTTCCATCCTGCTGATATCTCAGCACCGAGACGATAGCTGTTCTTGATGTTGGTGGTCAGCGATTCGCCGATGTCGCTCTTCTCTCCTGTCATCACAAACTGGTTGACATAGTTCATATAGTAGAAGTTGACGCCTGCAAACCAGTTCTTGCCCTGATACTGATAGCCCCATTCGAGGTCGAGAAGGCGTTCCGGGCTTGGTGCGCCGTAGCTGCCGTTGTTTGTGAAGTTGTTGCGTTCCGGCTCGCGGTTGGCGTATGCGAGTGATGCGTATGCCTTGTGTCCGTTGTGCGTGTAGCTGATACCTGTCTTCGGATTGACGAAGAAATAGTTCTCCTTGATGTCGAGGTTCTGGTTTGTGTACTTACCGTTGGCGTTGCTTACAAAGCGGTCGTTGATGCCGTCCGTAGTGTAGTTGACGTAGCGCATCTGAAGGTCGATGAAGTAATTTCATCCGGTGCCGAACTTATAGTTAGCCTTAATGAATGCGCTCTAGTCGTTCTTGTTGGCGTCCGAGTCGTAATACTTATACTTTCCGTTTCCGAGATACTTCTTCTCTATAGCCTCGTCGGCGATGTATGTTACGTATCCCCAGTGGTTGCAGCGGAAGAGTTGCATGCTGGCACCTCCGACAACGTCCCATGCACCGTCAGTGTAAGATACGTTATAGAGTGCACCGTAATTGTTCTGTGTAAGACCCTTCTGACGGATGGCGTCAGACTTGGTATACTTGGTCTTGCCGCTGTCGTTGATGTATGTCTCGTTGATACCAAACTTTGAAGCCAGTGTGGTGTTCTGCTTGAACTCCTTATAGTAGCCGTAACCGTAAGTATAGTGGAGTGTTACGCTATGCTTCCAGTGCTCTGATGGCGTCCAGGCGAAGTTCAGGATGTTGTGGTTCTGATAGAAGTTGTCCGTGGTCTTGTCCCAATAGCTACCGTCGCGCATCTGATAGCGCTTGGTGGTGAACTTTCCGTCCTTGGTGTCAGGGAATATGAGCTCCTCATAGAGCGAGTTAAACTTGCCCAATCCGTGCTCATACATATCAGTATAGTTTTGCATGCCGTAGTCGCGCAGACTTGTGTCGCCGTCATAGTTGCATGCAGCCACTCCGTTCCATGCCTGTCCTGTCTTCTCGAAGTTGCCTATATTCTTATAGCTGATCTTGTATTTGTTGCCGAGCCATGTCAGTCCGCCGTAGTAAGATCCTGAGCGACCTGCAGTACCGTGGATAAATCCGTCCGTGCTTGTTTCGTGATAAGCGCCGTCGAAGATGAGATGATTCCAGAGAAGTCCTGTTGAGAAGCTTGCTCCAGCGTTCATTGTATTGAACGAACCGTACGATCCGGTAAGCTCCAAAGCTGGTGTTTCTGCCGGTGTGGCAGTCGCAAGTGAGATGCTTCCGCCGAAAGCGCCGTCGCCGTTAGTGGATGTTCCGATGCCGCGCTGAATCTGTGCGCTTCCCAAGAGTGAAGCGTAGCTGTTCATATTTGCCCAGAATACGCACTGGTCTTCAGGCGAATTGAGAGGCACACCGTCAATAGTTACGTTGATGCGGCTGTCGGCAGCGCCACGCAGACGCATGTATGTTGTTCCGGTTCCCACGCCGTTCTCGCTCCATGAGAGCACACCCGGAGTGCGTGCGAAGAGGAACGGAAGCTCCTTTCCGCTCTTGGCGAAATCCTGAAGCTGCTGTTTCTGTACGTTAGTGATGGCGAATGGTGCGCTCTGAGGAGCGCGAACAGCCTTAACCACTACCTCGCTGATGTTTTGCACGTTAGTGGTGTCGAGCTTTGTCTGTGTGTTCTCTGCCTGTGACGGCACAACACATGCTGCAGCCATAGCTGCGCTGATGATTTTCTTCATCTTTTTAAATGTTTTAATAGTTCTCCTGAATCTTAGCAATCTATACCTAAGACTATATAAATACACAAAAAGGGGGTATGGCTTTTTATGTCTTGTTCGTACCTTTTTTTCGCTACGCCGGTATTGTCCGGATCAGCTCAGAGGGTATTATCTCAGACGGAAATGTTCCGCCACCCCTTGGCTTACGCTTCGTAAACCATTGCAAAGGTATATCTTTTTTTCGTAATAATGTAATTTTTAGGGCGCAAACCATCCCCACCGTGACTTTTGTCACGGTTATGGAGGTGTTTACTAATTTAGTTGTAGCGTTATGCGTTGCTTACAACTGTCTCAAAATCATTGATGTTGTAGATGTCGTTCATCTCATAGCCTTTGTCGCGCTTCATGTTGGCAAGGGCGCGGCAGAGTCCGTTCTCTGTAGGGTATGCCGACTCATCAAGTTCCCAAAGGCACTGGTTGTTAAGGCATCTTTCCAGAAAACGTGGTGATACGTAGGTCTTTACTTGCAAGACCGTCTGTCTGTTTCCTTCTGTGTCCTTGAAGATGATTGCAGAAACGAGTGCCTTTGCGCTTGGCTGTGAAGCCTTCTGCAGCTCGCGTTCGTGTTCGATGCGTCTTTGTATTTCCATCTTCAGTTTTTTGATTGCTGCGACGAGTTTCTTGTTCACGCAGTTCACCATAATCTCATTCTTATCGTTCTTTGCAGTTTCCATAATTACACGTTATTTATATTTTACAATTAGCGATTCTCTTTTTATATCGTAGTTAAGTCTTTAAACGTGTAGTGTGTTTTGTAGCAGTGCGTAAACTTAATGTACAGTTTGTACTCTTTGTCTATATATATATTATAATGTTGGGATGTGGGGTTTTTATTTCGTATCCTTTCCTTTAACAGGAATTTATGAGAGATTATCTTGAGTCCCAACGATGTCGCTATATCCAATAGCCTTTATAGGTCATGGTTTGTGTGGCATCGTTGGGACCACAAGTGTTTTTATGCGTCAGTAGTCATTACTTGCAGTTGGGGCACCAGGGCTTAAGCTGCTGGAAGAAGTCGTTGCCCTTGTCGTCCACGAGGATGAATGCGGGGAAGTCCTCCACCGTAATCTTCCAAATGGCCTCCATACCGAGCTCCGGATACTCTACGCACTCGATGCTCTTGATGCTGCTCTGTGAGAGAACAGCGGCTACGCCGCCGATTGTGCCGAGATAGAAACCGCCGTGCTTCTTGCATGCGTCTGTAACTACCTGTGAGCGATTGCCCTTGGCTATCATCACAAGGCTGGCGCCGTTAGCCTGGAACTCGTCAACGTACGGGTCCATACGGTTGGCTGTTGTCGGGCCCATAGATCCGCAAGGATATCCTTCCGGAGTCTTTGCTGGTCCTGCGTACAGAATCGGGTGGTTCTTGAAGTACTCAGGCATCTGCTCACCAGCGTCCAGACGAGCCTTCAGCTTGGCGTGTGCGATGTCGCGAGCCACGATGATGGTGCCCTTGAGGTTGACGCGTGTGCTTACGGGATACTTAGACAGCTCTGCGCGAACTGCGTCAATGCCCTTGTCGAGATCAATTTCGATGCCCTTTGTGCCTTCGCCCGGACGACGGAGCTCTTCGGGGATAAGCTCTGAAGGATTGGCATCCATCTTCTCAAGGAACACACCGTCCTTAGTGATCTTAGCCTTGATGTTGCGGTCTGCAGAGCAGCTTACGCCCATTCCGATGGGGCAGCTTGCGCCGTGACGCGGCAGACGGATTACGCGGATGTCGTGAGCGAGATACTTGCCGCCGAACTGTGCGCCGAGTCCGATCTTGTGAGCCTCCTTGAGGAGCTTCTCCTCGAGGTCTATATCACGGAAAGCACGTCCTGTCTCGTCGCCTGTTGTGGGGAGCGAGTCATAGTACTTGATGGAAGCGAGCTTCACTGTCAGGAGGTTCTTCTCTGCAGATGTGCCACCGATGACGAATGCGATGTGGTACGGAGGACAAGCCGCTGTACCGAGGCTCTTCATCTTTTCTACGAGGAAGGGGAGCAGTGTGCCCTCGTTCTGGATGGTAGCCTTTGTCATGGGGTAGAAGTATGTCTTGTTGGCTGAGCCGCCACCCTTTGCCACCATTACGAAGCGATATTCGTCGCCCTCAGTAGCCTCGATGTCAATCTGTGCGGGGAGGTTGCAGCGTGTGTTCACCTCGTCGTACATATTGAGCGGAGCGTTCTGCGAGTAGCGGAGGTTGTCCTGTGTGAAGGTGTTGTATACGCCGAGTGAGAGAGCCTCTTCGTCCTCGAAGTCAGTCCATACGCGCTGGCCTTTCTCGCCGTGGATGATGGCTGTACCGGTGTCCTGACAGAAGGGGAGTACGCCCTTAGCTGCAGTCTCTGCGTTGCGGAGGAACTGGAGAGCCACGTACTTGTCGTTCTCTGATGCCTCAGGGTCTGAGAGAATCTTAGCCACCTGGAGGTTGTGCTCGCGACGGAGCATGAACTCAACGTCGTGGAAAGCCTGCTGTGCGAGCAGTGTGAGTGCTTCCTTCGAAACCTTCAGAATTGTCTTGCCTTCAAACTCGCCGGTGCTTACGCCTTCCTTGGTGAGCAGACGGTATTCAGTAGTGTCCTCGCCCATCTGGAACATAGGAGCATACTTGAAATCTGGTGTGGATGCCATAATGTTATATTGTTTAAAAGTGTTTGGTTTTTTATTCTATCTGCAAAGATACTGCAAATCGGAGACAAAACAAAAAGAAATCATCCATTTTTTATAAATGTAAAATGAATGATTTCTTTAATACATGTCTTCCTGTCTATTTCTCGAAAACCACGCTTCCGAAGAATTCGGGTCTGTGGAAGTCGGGCTTGGGAAGGTCGATGGGGTAGAGCGAGAGGAAATGTGGGCGAGGCAGTTTGTCGCCGCAATTATACACGTTTCCCTTTACTTGAAGTCCTGCGAATGATTCCAGGTGGTGGTGATAATAAGCCTCTGTCGGCACGGCGAGGCAAAGCTGCCATGTCTGCTCTCCCTCGATGTTGTCAAAGGGAGTGCGTCCGAGCGATGACCAGCGGTCCACCTTGTCGAGCACTTCCTGCGGTGCTCTCTCGCGTCCCTCGCGCTTCGGACCGAAGCCGATGAGTATTGTTCCTGCAGCGTTGCACTCCATGTTATAGTAAGTGCCGTCTGCCACAGGCGAGAGGAACAGCTCGCAGCACGAGTCTTCCCATACATTGCCGTCGTCGTGAGGAGCCACGGCACGCACCGTCTCCTCCGTCACTCGGTAGTTGATGAGCAGCTGTGCGCCGTTGTGTGCCATTCTCACTTCCATCTTCGGGCGATAGGGGAACGCCTCTGCCCAGCAATGGTTGTCCACGGGTACGAAACCTATTCCGGCTTCGTCCATAATACGACAAATCTCAGCCGCCTTTACATTGGTGGCTGAGATTCGCTTTATGTTGAATTTCTTCTCCATATATTGGTTTTTGTTAAACCACCTTCTTCTTACAGGTTGTTCTTCTCGATGTCCTTGAAGTAGCGGTATGTGCTGACCTTCAGCTCATCGGTAGCAGCCTCGTCAGCAACGATGATGCCGTGCTGGTGGAGCTGGAGAACAGAGATGGTCCACATCTGTGTAACCGGACCCTCTACTGCAGCCTGCAGAGCGCGGGTCTTGTTGTGACCGTTTACGAGAATCATCACCTCGCGTGCTGACATAACTGTGCCGACGCCCACTGTGAGAGCTGTTGTCGGAACCTTGTTTACGTCGTTGTCGAAGAAGCGTGAGTTAGCCACGATGGTATCTGTGGTCAGAGTCTTCATACGTGTACGTGAAGTGAGTGAAGATCCCGGCTCGTTGAAAGCGATGTGTCCGTCAGGACCGATGCCGCCGATGAAGAGGTCGATGCCGCCGGCTTCCTCAATCATCTGCTCGTAGTGAGCGCACTCAGCCTCGAGGTCCTCTGCGTTGCCGTTGAGGATGTGGATGTTCTCCTTCGGGCAGTCCACGTGGTCAAAGAAGTTCTTTGCCATGAATGAGTGGTAGCTCTCAGGGTGGCTCTCAGGCAGACCTACATATTCGTCCATGTTGAAAGTGAGGACGTTCTTGAAGGATACGCGTCCCTCCTTGCAAGCCTGTGCCAAAGCACGATACATGCCGATGGGTGATGAACCGGTAGGCAGACCGAGCACGAACTTGTGGTCGGGTGTCGGGTTGAACTTGTTGATACGCTCGATAACATGCTCAGCAGCCCACTTTGACAGCTGGTCATAATCCTTTTCAATAATTAGTCTCATAATATTATAAATATGTATGTTAGTTGATTATGTTTACAATATATATATGTATCCGTGTGGTTTAATTGTCCTCCCACGGCGAGATCATCTCTTCGGGCCACAGGTGGTGTGCGTATGTATATCCGCAGAGCTTGAAGAGGCTGGTCATGCGTGTCAGTCTTTGCTTGAAGGCATCGAAGTCTTTCGGGGCGCTGCTCCACTGCACCTCGCTGAGCGCCGACATACGCGGAAGGCTATAGTATTCCACGGCTTGCGGGCAAGTCAGATATTCTGTCCACACGTTGGCCTGCACTCCGAGGATGTGGCTCTTCGCATTTTCGGACATGCCTTCGGCGAGCGGTTCGTAACCGTAAACCTTCTCCACGTTTATGAATCCGTCACGGGGTGACGGCTCGTAAAGTGTGCTGGTGTCCGTCTGGCAGAAGTCGAAGTAGCAGTATGTCGTGGGCGACATTATCACGTCATGTCCCTTTTCTGCCGCCTTCTCTCCGTTGGCGGTTCCGCGCCAGCTCATGATGGTGGCGCTCTGGTTGATGTCGCCTTCCAGAATCTCGTCCCAGCCTATTATGCGTTTTCCGTTCTGATTGAGGAATCGCTCCATGCGGTTGGTGAAGTAGCCCTGCAGCGTCTTTGCTGTCAGTCCGTGCTCCTTAGCCACTGCCTGGCATTTCGGACATTCTGCCCAACGCTCTGTAGGCGTTTCGTCACCTCCGATATGGACAAATTCGGATGGGAAAATGTCAGAGAGTTCTTTCAGCACGTCCTCGCAGAAAGCATAAATCTTCTCGTTGCCGAGGCAGAGCACGTCCAGATAGATGCCCCATCTGTGTCCCACCTCGTAAGGACCGCCCGTACATCCGAGCTCGGGATAGGCGGCGAGAGCAGCCTTCATGTGTCCTGGCATGTCAATCTCGGGGATGATGGTGATGTATCGTTGGCGTGCGTACTCCACTATTTCGCGAGCTTGATCATGAGTGTAGAATCCGCCGTATTCTCTCTGGTCGTCCACCATCGAGTTGAATCCCACGATGGTGCCCGAACGCTTCGATCCTACGCTCGTAAGACGCGGATACTTCTTTATCTCGATTCGCCATCCCTGGTCGTCGGTGAGATGCCAGTGAAAGACGTTCATGTTGTGCATAGCCATGAGGTCAAGATATTTCTTGATGAAGTCCACGGTGAAGAAGTGGCGCGAGCAGTCGAGCATCATGCCGCGATAGCCGAAGCGTGGCTGGTCAGCTATTCTTACCGCACTTAGCTCTATGTTGTCCGTTTTGCCGACGGGCACAGATTTGCGCAGCGTCTGAATGCCGTAGAACATGCCCTTCGCCGAACCGCCGGTAATGACGATGCCTTTCTTGTCCACGCTGATGCGATAAGCCTCTTCGCCCATCTTGCTGTCCGTGCAGAGTGTGATGGCGTTTTTCTGCGCCTTGCCTGAAGCTGCGTTAGTGGAGAGCTTTATGCCGGTGGTCTGAGCCAGATAATCAGCGAGGAACTTTGCGTTACGCTTCATCGCCTCGTCACTGCCTACGTATACGATGCGTGTAGCAGAGGAGAGCATGAAGGGTTCGCCTTTCTGCATGCTTATGCTTGCTGGCAACGGCACGATGTCGTAGCTCGCCTTGACCGCGGCGCTTGTCGTGGTTGTTATCATTGTCATGATGAGAGATATGATTATTATAATTCTGTTCATACCTAAGTGAATTTGTTTTAGTTTTAAGAAGTCATGGGGTGTGGTGTGTCGTGGCTGCTTATTCTATACACTTTTGTTAAATTGCAAAAGTGCTCCGGCATCGCACCGGAACACTTTTTGTTTGATTGTAGTAGTAGTTGTAACTAAATAAGCAGTCATGAGTTAGTTGAAAATCGGTTTTCTCATTTACCGCCGTAGCGGTTATGCTTTGTTTGTTTATGCAAAGTTAACAATTAATTGCCGACCATCAAAGACAATTCATCAAAATCCTCCTTTTGTTTATCTTTTTTAATGCTTTACTCTATGTAAGGCAAATTTTAGTAAGTGGATATGATTTGGGAATAATATAAAAAAAGTAGAGAGCTTAGAGCCGTTCTGACTCTAAACTCTCTACGGTTATTTCTTAATAGTTTGAATTATCTTACCACCTTCTTCGACTGCTTTGTGCCGTCCTTCATAGTGATGGTGCGGATGTATACGCCCTTGCCCGGACGCAGGATTTGGCGTCCTGAAAGGTCGGTGAATGTGATTGACTCCACCTTACCCTCCTCGAGGGTGGTGTTGTTGATGCCGGTCGCATTGAAGTAATACTCTGTGATGCCTGAAGAGTAAGTTACGGGCTTGCCGTCCACCTCGTCCACGTAGAGAGCCTCCAAGCCTATCTTCTCCTTCGGCTGATGGTAGTAATATAGGCGGCGTGTGTTGTCGCTTACCTTATAGAACTGGTATTCGTCGTCGAATGTGTAAGGCACGAGGTCCATTTCCTTTGTCACGTTCAAGTATTCCTCCGGTGTGAATGTCACCATCTCGCCGTCGATGTAGAAGCTGTAGTAGAGCTTGGTGGGGTCAAGGTAGTTGCCGTCCACAGAGTAATAGCTCAACAGGAACTCTACACCGCTGTAGTTAGGTGTCATGTCCGTTATCCATGGCATAACGACAGAGAACTTCGGAGGCAGCGGGCTGTTAGGCTTCTCCACCCACGGGCTTATGAGTGGCACGCGGTAAACGTCGAAGATGTCGGTGCTCTTCAGCGGCTCACGCACGCCGTCGCTCTGATGGATGCCCATCTTCTGCTTTGAAGAAAGGGTGTTGGCAGCAGGGTCGTATGTGAATACGAGCGGCTCGTTCAATACGTAGGTGCTGTCATAAGGATCGCCGTACGCGGTGTAAGCTGTACTGTAGTCCACGCGTGAAGCATAAGCGTAGCATACTGTGGTGGTGTCGATGCCCACGAATGATGTTGAAGGGAAGGTCACCTCGTTATTCTTCATTGTTCCCTTTATCCAGTAACCCTTGAGGTTGGTGGAGAGGTTGCCGATATAAACGTCGTCGCCGTCGATGGCGTACTTAACGGGCCACTGCTGTGACGCATCGCTGAGGTCGAGGTAAAGCATCAGACCGTCGTACACCTTTGCGTTCTCGGAAGGCTTGGTGGTGTTGTTCTTGATGTTGATGCCCTCAAAGTAGTTTTCGCCGTAGCCGGTCCATCCGCCGGTGGGTGTACACATACCGCAAGCCATATTATCGCAAAGCGTCAGCTTGCCGTCTTTCCATACATACTTCAGAGTCTGCGATTCCTCGTCTCTTACGAATGTTCCGTACTTGTCGGTTTCCTCCACAACCATCTTGTAGAGCTTGCCATAGCTTGTGGTGCCTTGGAAGGTCTCTTCCCAGATAACCTGCGGAAGGTCGAAGGCGATGGTGTCGCCCTGTGCCTTGTGGCCCTTGATCCACGACTTGGCGTAGAGGGTGCTGATGGGGTTCTCCAGCCATACAGCTCCGTCATCAGCGAAAACCATACGGGTCCACTCGCCGTGAGACGTGCTGGCTTTGGCGTTACCAAAGAAGCCGTAGTAGCCTTTCGACGAACGATAGAGGTCTACCACTTCTCCCTTAGGCTTTTCGGTGACGGGCTTCTCATCCTGTGCCGACACTGTTGTCAATGAAAGTGCGGCAAGACATACGGAAAGTAAAGTTTTTTTCATGATGTCTTTCTGTTTTTTAAGTTATGGTTAATGATTATTTATTATTTATTATTTATTTCAACTCTCAACTCTTCTCAACTCTCAAAGCGTGGCCTTGACAGTATGAGCCGCTCCTCCCTGTTCCAGTCTGAACACGTAGACGCCGTGTGTGAGCTGCGAGAGGCTGACGGTCTGTCCGCTTGTTGTGAGTGTCTGGGTTGCCACCTTCTGTCCGGTAGTGGTGTAGATGCTGAGTGTGGCGTTGCCCTTGGCAGCGTACATCACCTTGGCGGTGCGTGCTGCGCGGTCCGTTGTGATACTGAACAGTTGCACGTCAGCCTGCGTGTCACGGATGCCAGTCTTGCCGGCTGCAATCTGCAGACCTGCGTAAGCATCTATCTTGCCTGCGCCCCACTTGTTGCGGTCGCATGAGTCTGCGCTGCCGGTGTTATAGTCATGGCGTGACGAAGCGTTCAGAATGGAGCGGATGTCAGCCGGGGTCAGCGTCGGGTTGGCCTGAAGCCAGAGTGCCACTGTGCCAGCCACGAAGGGTGACGACATTGACGTACCCATGTTCACGTCATAATAGTCGTTATTGTAGCTGCTCTTGTCCACCGTTGTCAATGGGAAGAAGCCCTGATAATACTTTGATGTAGCTGAAACGATGGCGCATCCGGGAGCTGTCACGTCCGGCTTGTAGCGTCCGTCTGTAGTAGGACCGCAACTTGAGAAGAGCGAACGTTCGCCGAGATTGCCCACCACCTCAGGATTGAGGTCGTACACGTTGCCCATGAAGTTCTGATAGCTGTCTTTGGTGTTATACGATCCTGCTGTGATGACGTCAGGACTGATGCCGCCAATCTCTGCTATGGTGTAGTTGGCATCGCCGTCTGTCCATCCTGTCTTGCCCTCGCTGAGGAAGTTGCCCGTCACGTCACAGTTCCACATGTGCACGGTGCTGCCCTCGCTGCCGGTTACCACCAGTCCGATGCGGCGGTTGTTGTCGAAGCTGGATGTGCGATATAGCGCCAGCACCTCCGGGCGGTCGTTGTGCGAATCCACCTGCAGAGCCATCTGCACGTTGCCTTCCACGCCGCATCCGTCTGGGAACGTATACTTCATGTCGGCAGCGCCGTCCGTAGCCACCTCTGACGATTCAGCCAGAATGCTTCCGTCGTTCGTATCCACCACCACAGCCTTCACCTTCAGCGCAGCGTCCTTGTCGCTCCAGATGTCGATGCGGGCTGTCTTGGCGCCGGCAGAAGCGTCGTTGAAGCCAATCATGGTCTTCATTATTGTGTCGCCCTCCTTGAATGTCTTCGAGGCATGCACCTGCGTTGCGCCCTCGTTGCCGGCAGCGCCCACGATTATTCTGCCCGGACCCACCAGCTTTGCCAAGGCGCGGTCGGTGGCTGATGTACCATCGTGCGGACCGAGGTGTGTGCCCAGACTGATGTTTACGACGCATGGCTTGCCCACGCTCTCTGCATAGTCAAACACATACTTGATGCCGTCGATGACGCTGGTGTTCTGCGATGAGAAGCTCACCAGCACGATGTCTGCGTCAGGAGCCACACCATAATATTTAGACGACTGGTCAGAACCTGCGGCTATGCCAGCCACGTGAGTTCCGTGGAAAGTCTTTGACATGTCACAGCGTTGTGGTTTCATCTCCTTCAGTGTGGTATATTCAGCGCCATATCCGTATTTTTCGGGTGCGGTGCCACTCGTGGCTGACTGGTCCCATACGCGTGCCACGCGCGTTTCCGTATAGTTGTTCTTGAGGAAGTCGGCATGTGCATACTCAAAACCGTTGTCCACGATGCCCACCACTACGCCCTTGCCGGTGTAGTCGCCAAGGCTTTCGGTGGCTGTATGGCAAGCGTCCACGTTGGCGTCAGCGCGTGCGTTGTCCATGAGGAGGCGTGCTTCCGTGCCGGCCTGAATGTTCGTCACGCCGTCAATGGCTGCTATGGTGTTGATGGAGGAAATGGGCAGCGATGCCGTTACGACGCCACCAAGGACCGAGCGGACCGTCACGCCGTGCTTGCGCAATTCGTCTGCCACCTTGCTGTCGTCCACGCTGATAAATGCCGATACCATTCTGTCGGCTGGGGCATTCATTCCGTTTTTTTGTACTGCTTCCTTCTTCTGTGCTTCCCAATCGTTCAGCATCAGGCTTGTGTTAGGCGAAAGCTTCTGTGCCTGAGCATGGAAGGCAGCTGACAGTATGACTGCTATAAGTATTTTTCTCTTTTTCATTCTCTTCAGTTTTGTTTAGGGTCTTATTATATATAGGTTAGTAAGTTTGGCGATTTCGCTGCTATCGGGCGCAAATTTAGGGAATTTTTCTCAGACTCACCATTCTTTTAACATTAATCTTTTTCTTTTTTTTCTCAAATTTCGTAAGCGAAAGGAATTATTGGAATAAACTGATATAAGCAAGAACCTGTTTTGTCAACTTTTTCATTGACGGAACATGTTCTTGCTTATAAAGATAGAATCATTGAGTCCGTTAACGTAGAACTCACGATATATTACTAATTTTTCTTCTTGCCAGTCAGTCGTGCAAGATATTCAATACCGTAAACTGGCCACATCGGTACTTTGCGTACATTGGTTCGTACGGCAGGAATGTCCAGTGCCATGAACAAGAGCGTCATGATGCCGCTTATCCAGATGACAATACCATATATCTGCTTAATGGCCACGTTCATCATGCTTGGCAGATAACTGTCCATGAATGCTGTAAAGTCAAACTGCTGCATGTTTATGTGGGTAAGCGTAAGCTGCTGTCCGTAGCGTGCAATATCATCATTCATAAACGTGGAGAACCAGTGTGTGTAGATGCCATAACCGGCGGCTCCTGCCAGATACATGTGGAAGATGTTGAAGACAAACAGTCCCATGAAGAATTGCTCCAGATCGGGAACCGACTCATCGAGCGACCACATCAGTGTGGCTGCAAGAATGGAGTATGCTGCACCACGACAAATGATAGGCAGACGGAATTGCTCGATATTGACGCCCATATCAAGGGTGAAATACATCAACAGGGCATATGCAAGGATAAATCCAAAACCAATGGCAAAGAGTTTCCAGACTTTCCATTTTAGCACTTTGAGCCACAGTAGGTCGATGGCAATGCCGATATAGAAGCCGGGCAATGCCCAGAGAAACAACTCTTCCTTGGTGTGCTCTTCGAGTTTGAGAACTTCAGCGCAGAGTATCTCCTCCAGTGTATGTTCGCATCCAAAAAGAAATTCTCCGACAGTCACAACCACCATGATAAGGAGCACATTGCGCAATCTGAATATCTTGAGATCGACGTACGGATTGCTCACTCGCAGCAAGCGATGTATCAACACGCCGGTCAGAAGTATCGCAACACCCACGAGAATGCGAAGCTCGCGACTGTCCATCCACATCTTGTAGTCACCATATACACATATATAACATACCACTAACATTATCAAGCTGATGAGCAGTCCGCTTGGCAAATCAATACCCTTGAGGCTTAAGCGCTGTGGCATAGGACAGAACGGTCGGCATAGCACCAGCTGGACAGTCATAATCAGGCACATGAATCCCACGATGAAGATATGCATCATCTGCCAAGTGAAATGATAGCCAAACCATGCTGCAAGAAAAGCACTACCCTCAATGGAGGTGAGCAGCACGATATGTAGCACAGGAAAGAATACAGCAAAGTCGCGACGAGGCGTAATCCACAGCTGTATGTTGCTCATGTGCTCGAAAGTGCCTTGCAGTTTTGCCATTCCTTCGATGAAACAAACTACAAGCAGCAGTGGCATGAAGGTGGTGTGAATGGTGACGAGATTGCACACCGAGACCACTATGGCAGATCCGATGATGAGCTGTTGGTTGGTAAAGCGAAACTTCATGCGGAAAAGCATCGGAAAATAAATCGCCATACCTGCAAGATTGGCATAGAGCAACATTATCAGGTCTTCAATCATAAAATTGGTGGAACCCTGTATGTCCTCAAGCGCACCAAGATACATGCCGCCAGAAAACTGAAAGCCAAACACGCAGAGTACATATATCCACGGCTGAATACATTTAGGAACCCAGTCGCGAAACATAGGCATGGCAAAACCCATGCCGGCTGGAGGGGGAGGAGGTAATGGAAGCATAATCTTCGGATTAGTATTTCACCTCACATTCCAGATTATAGCCGGCACGGAGCTTCTTCATGTCCTCAGGCTTGTTGCCGTCAAACTTGATTCGCACGGAGACACGCTGTTCCACCTTAACGAAATTGCCGGTGGCATTGTCGATTGGCAACAGCGAGAAAGCACTGCCCGTGGCGCTGCTGATACGCTCAACATGTCCTTTGTATTTAACGCCTGGCACCGCATCGGCTTTCATCTCCACCTCAGCTCCTTCATGGATGTTTGGCAGCTGGCTTTCCTTATAGTTGGCTTCCACCCAGATGCTGTTGGCATCTACGATGTTTACCAGCGTCTGACCTGGCTGTACAAGCATGCCTTCCTGAATGTCTTTTGTGCCTACGACGCCATCACACGAAGCGATGATATAGCAATATGAAAGGTTCAGGCGGGCAAGACGGAGTTGTGCTTCGGCTACACTCTCGCCGGCACGACTTTGTCCAAGGCGATGCTTCTGCTCGTTGTTGACCACAGCCGTAGCCTTACGGGAGGCTGATGCCTGCGACAGTCGTGCCTGTGCAGCGCGATAGCGGCTGACAGCCTGTTCATACTGTGTTTTCACATTGTCAAACTGCTGTTGGGTTACAGCTCCTTTCTTCAGTAAGGCAGCAAAGCGGTCATAGTCTTTCTTGGCATTGTCCATACCTTCTTTAGCCTCTGAAATGCCGGCTGTTGCCACTCGCATACCTGCAGCAGCCACCATTACGTTGTTTTCCACGGTATTCATGCTGGCACTTACAGCTGACGAACCAGACTGCTGACCTTTGACGGCTGCTTCTGCCTGAGCCAGTTGCAGACGAAATTCTGCATCCTCAATCACAACGAGCGTATCACCCTTTTTCACATGCTGAAACTCCTCGAATCTTACTTCCTTGATAAATCCCTGTACACGAGTGTTCTGAGGTGTGACATGCTGTCTCACTCGGGCATTGTCCGTAAATTCCACATTGCCAAAGTGGCTGAAGTTCATAATAACAATGATTGCTCCGATGGCAATCAGACAGATAACAAGAGTGTTGTAAGCGTATTTCTTGATATTTTCCATTTCTATAATTTATTATAATTGTCCTGTGATATATTTCATTTTGTAATATGCGTATGCGATATTTATACGTGCATCCACCTCGTTCAGTTCAGCATTTAGTTTCATGTTGCTGGCGTCTATCATGTCTGTGATGAGTGCCAGTTGGTTGAGATAACGATTGTTTACCACCTCATAGTTTTGCTGAGCCAGTTGCACATTCTTCTGCTGGGTCTCCAGTTCCACATAGCTTTGCAGATAGTTGGTATGTGCAGCCTGAACATTATTGTTAAGCTGTTCGGCTGCTACAGCTTTCTGTTCTAAGGCTGCTTTACTTTGAAGTTTGGCTTGGTTCAACTTTTTATTGCTCTTGAAAATCGACGACAGTTGGTATTTTACGCCAATGCCCACATACCACACATTGAGATTCTTGTCGATGGGAGGCAGCTCGAAAGTGATAGGACCGTTCAGATTATTCTGAGCCACCACAGCCACCTTGGGCAACAGTTCGCTCTTGGCAAGCTTTTCCTGCTGTTTTGCCATTTGTTCATTGACAGCCACCATTTGCAGTTGAGGGCTTGTTGCCTCTGCTGTCTGTTGCCAATAATCTTCGCTGTCCTTATTAAATACTGCTGTGGCAACATCATCAGTAGGGTCTATCTCTTCTGTCTGGTCAATGCCGAGCGTATTGCAAAGTTGGTGATTCAGAATCTTACGAGTGTTCTGCAGCTTGGTAAGATTTAGCTTCAGTGTCTCCATTTGCAGTTCATAACGAGTGATGTCGTTTTTGAGAGCCACACCTTGCTGATGCTTCTCTTTGATATTCTCAATAAGTTTCTGAGTAAGCGCGATATTGCTTTTTAGTACCTTCTCACGATTGGCGATTTTCTCCAAGTCAAGATATTGCCCCAATGCTATAAATCGCTGATTCTGTTCGTTGAGCGTCAAGTCTAATTGGGCTTGCTTAGCTCTGAGTTCTGACATACGTATACCAGCATTGATAGCTCCACCGGAATAGATTGTTTGCTGCACATCCAGCAGAAACTGATTTCCAAAATGCGGGGAAGTGAGGTTCTGTGCATTGGTAAAGTCACGGTCTGTCATTAAGGCATTGCCGATGTAGCTTGCACTGAGTTGGGCACTGATGTCTGGCAGTCGTTGGCTCTTTGCTGCTTTGATGCCTTCTTGCGCAGCGTCTACGAAAATCTTTCCAGCCTGAATGCTGGTATTGTTTTTGTCTATCAGTTTAAACATTTCTTCGATGCTCATCCTGTGCTGAGCCGAAGCTGATAGGGTAGAGGCGAGAAACATCGCCAAAATCATTCTGTTATTCATATTCTCTTTGAATTTTCGAGTGCAAAGTTACAGGTTTTTGGAGAGCGTAGACTTACAAAAATGTAGTCAGAACTTGACAATACGGGAAGTGTAAGGCGTTTTATGTCAATTCCTACATCTATAATTGACACTATTTATTTGCTGTAGTATTCTCTTTTTCTTAACTTTGCAGCGTGAATGAAACAGAATTTATAATTTTTGATAAATCAGCGATAGATAAGGAAGTTCATGCAATCGACCATGGTGCTATCGTCTATTCACACTCGGGTGATGCTCGAGTGCGAATCAATTTTGAGTATTGGGATTTAAGTAGTAAGGATGTCCTTATCTTCTTTCCTGGAGATATGGTGAAATGGGAAGTCGTAGATGATGACTTTTCTGCATATGTTATCAGATACAGTAGTGATATCCTACGTTCAGCAAGCATGAATGTGGAGCATGCAGTCTATGATTCACTGAAGTCTGACAGGCGCTGTGGGTATGAATATCTGATTAATGAAGTGGTGGACAGCATGTTCCGTATATTCAAGTTCTATTTTACAGTGGAACATTACTCCATGACCGATCGTATAGTAGCCTTGCAGTTGCAGGCATTTTTCTTGGGCTTTTACGATTATCTTCTCTCCAATCCACGAGAAGACCTTCGAAGTAAGGGCACTCAGCGCAGTGATGAGTTGTTCAATAGATTCATGGATTTGCTGGAACATGAGTACAATAAGGGGCATGAAGTGAATTATTACGCTGACCGTATGAGTATTACGCGACGATATCTTGGCATTATCGTAAGAGGCAAGACAGGTATGTCTCCAAAGCATATTATCGACGAATATATTATTCTGAGATTAAAGTTGGTGATGCGAACATCCAAGCGTAGTTTGAAGCAGATATCCCACGACTTCCATTTCTCAGATCAGACAGCACTAACACGTTATTTCCGTACACATGTAGGCATCTCTCCACAGCAATATAGATTGAAATAATAACTGAACTTGTGCAAGCGAAAGGGGTTATAGGAAGAAGCGGATAGGAGAGTGGTTGAGCTAAGAAGATGTCCTCGTCACTCGACAAAAGTGTATCAATGCACAAAAAAATCGAGTCATACCATCGTGTTCTGAATAAATGTTTATATCTTTGCACTCGACAAAAATGTATCAATGCACAAAAAAATCGAGTCATGGAGATAAAACGCGACATACATCTTAATCGGATTATAGCCCGAAAAGGCAACGGAATGATAAAGGTAATCACCGGTATGCGCCGTTGTGGAAAGTCATACCTGCTGTTCACCCTTTTCTATAACTATCTGAAAGAACATGGTATTGACGATGCACACATCATAAAAGTTGACCTTGAAGACCGCAGAAATGCAGCATTGAGAAATCCTGATGCCTTGCTTCAATATATAGATTCCCGAATGACAGACAGTCTTCCTTATTTCATTCTTTTGGATGAAGTACAGTTTGTACGGGAGTTTGAAGATGTGCTGAACAGTTACCTGAAGATACCGAATGCTGATGTGTATGTCACTGGTAGCAATGCCAAGTTTCTATCTAAGGATGTCATAACGGAATTTCGTGGACGTGGTGACGAAATACACATCACTCCACTAAGTTTCCAAGAGTTTTCTTCGGTAAAAGAAGGAAGCCAGGAGTCGCTGCTAATGGAATATCTGACATACGGAGGACTTCCACAGGTGGCAGCTATGACTGATTCGCAACAGAAAATAGAGTATCTGAAAAATTTATTCACACATACCTATATCCGAGATATCAAGGAGCGTTATGACATTCAAAAAGACGATGACTTAGAAGAACTGATAAGTCTTATCGCCTCCAATATTGGAAGTCTGACAAATCCCACAAAACTGGAAAACAGTTTTAAGTCTGTCAAACGGAGTGTATTGTCAAAGGACACCATAAAGATTTACCTTGATCTGTTGCAAGATGCTTTCTTGATAGAAAAATCCACGAGATATGACATCAAAGGGAAAAAATACATAGACACTCCATCCAAGTATTACTTTACAGACTTGGGACTTCGTAATGCGCGTCTGAACTTTCGCCAAACGGAATTCACTCATTTGATGGAGAATGCCATATACAATGAACTTCGTCTTCGTGGACTTTCTGTCGATGTCGGTCAAATAGTAATTCAGAAAAGTGTGGAAGATGGCAAACGCCAACGTTCCACACTCGAAGTTGACTTTGTATGCAATCAAGGCTACAAACGCTACTATATACAGTCTGCTTATGCACTGCCAACAGAAGAAAAAAAGGAGCAGGAGCTAAACTCGTTGCTAAAAATCAATGACAGTTTCCCGAAGATTGTAATTGTCGGTACGCCAACACCTACATATCAAACAGAGGAAGGCATAACCATAATGAATGTCTACGACTTCTTGATGAATACAAACAGTCTTAATGTCTGAAAGAATTCGGGAAGTACTGATTATGGCTTCACTGTTCAATCTTCCATTTGCAGTCACCATACCTGTCTATTATTTCGCTTTCTCTGATAGATGAAGGAGGCCAGTCGCGGGTATGCATAAAGGTCTGTTCTTGTGAACTCCATTGCCAATAATGTGTTGAACCAAGGCGATGGCCCAAGTAGAGCCTGCATTCCTTTTCGTCATCGGGATGAGCCTTGAGATAGGCCAAAAGCTCGGAAGTTGTAATCCATTCTCTGTCCATAAATAAATTGAAGTTAATTGTTAAACAATAATGATTTGTCGGTTGCAAAGGTCGTAGATCAATCGCAAACCAACAAATCATTTAGATCATGTTAGAACCTGAAGTTTGCTATTTAAAAACCTTTAGATCTTTCTTATTTGACAGGTATACATGTTTTTTAGACATGTTCTAATGTGTAACCATATAATAATTAAATAGTATAACTTTTGGGTGAAAATGGTGAAAAAGACCTAATAATGTAGTAGTATACGTCATATAAGGCAGGGTTATAAGATTAAAATTTGTAACTTTGCCGTTTATTATATAAGTGATGAAATAAAAACAAAATACACATGGCAAAAGCAAAACCTTTTATCAAGTGGGTAGGCGGTAAAGGTCAACTCATTGAACAACTGGATACCCAACTTCCAGCTGACTTTGATAATTGGGACAATGTTACATACATAGAACCCTTCATAGGCGGTGGTGCAATGCTCTTCTATATGCTTCAACGTTTTCCTAACATTCAACGTGCTGTTATCAATGATATAAATCCAGACCTCACAACTTGTTACAGAACTGTTAGAGATACCCCAGAGCAATTAATTGAATCGCTAAAAGATATAGAAGCTGCTTATCTTGCTCTAAAAATGGATGAGGAAAGAAGAGAGTTTTTTATGGCAGTTCGTGAGCGATACAATGAGAAGAATCTTGACCCGATAGAGAATACGACTAAGTTTTTCTTTCTGAATCGTACTTGCTTTAATGGTTTGTATCGTGTAAACAAAAAAGGTTTATTCAATGTCCCCTTTGGAAAATATAAAAACCCAACTATTTGTGACCCAGAGACCATTCGTAAAGACAGTCTTTTGCTTCAACGTGTTGAGATATTAACGGGTGACTTTGAAGATACTTTTGTTTATGCAAATGATAATACTTTTTTCTATTTTGACCCTCCTTATCGTCCATTGAGTGATACATCAAGTTTTAATGATTATACAAAAGAAGCATTTAATGATGACGCTCAAATAAGATTGAAGCGATATTGTGATAGAATCAATGAGGCTGGTTTCAAGTTTATGCTTAGCAATTCAGATTGCAAAGGTAAGAATGAAGAAGACAACTTTTTTGATGTGCTTTATGCTGCTTACAAGATAGAAAGAGTAATGGCTTCTCGTAATATAAACTCTAATCCTCAAAAGCGAGGTAAATTAACTGAAATATTGGTGCACAACTACCCAAATACGAAAGCGAAAACCCTACATGACGAATCAGAAATAGCAATTTTATTAAATAGTGAACCTACGTTTAAACAGGTTATTAATCAATGAAATGATGAAAGACTTTGATAAATTTATGTCTCAGCTTCAAGAGACAAATCAAACACTTGACTTCTTTTGTGATTTTGAAAAGATATCGCAGAATGTTGAAGATATAAAATTGAGCCTTTGCATGCTTAATAGCCTTATTGGTTCTACGGATATACGTAAGTCTGTTGAAACAATATGGAATCGTGATAAGACTGCATTCAATGTGATGGACATCCTTATTGCTGTTCGTAGTGAAGGAAAGAAGAAGGTTCTTGATAATATGGGTCGCTGTGTCGTTCTTGATTCTTTGTTCAAGTCTGTAGATGGTGTTATGGAATTCTTGGACACAACAGGATTGATAGAAGTCTTCCAATCGAAAAAAATAAACGATTTAGTAGATTATGTATTTGGCATAGAAACTGGTCTTGATACAAATGCTCGTAAGAATCGTAGCGGACATGTAATGGAAGGTATGGTAGCACGTATCTTTGATAAAAATGGAGTGAAGTATCGCCAAGAAGTTTATTCAAGAGAATGGCCTTCTATCACTAATGTGCTTGGTGATGATGAAAAACGTTTTGACTTTGTTGTTGAAACACCCACAAAGACATATCTTATAGAAGTTAATTTCTATAGTAGTGGTGGAAGTAAACTCAATGAGGTGGCTCGTTCATATTCTGATATTGCTCCGAAGATAAACTCTGTTTCTGGTTTTGAGTTTGTTTGGATAACCGATGGCATAGGTTGGAAGAGTGCAAAAAATAAACTACAGGAAGCATACAGTATTATACCAAGTATATATAATTTGACTAATATTCAAGAATTCATAGAACTAATAAAGTAATAAATATGGCTTGTAAAAAGGATCACTCAAAACTTCAAAATATTATGGCCACCTTACCGACAGACCAAGGCGGAGTAGGGCGTCATAAATGTGCAGCATGTGCTTATGAGGCAGGTTATAAAGCAGGTTATGAATTAGATGGCACTCTTAATATAGATTCTGTTTTATCTAATCTTGATGAAAGCCAAGCTGGAGCTCAACGACATAAGAGTCCTCATGCTGCCTATGCATTAGGTTATTATCATGGAGTATGCCAACGAATAAATAACGACAATTAACATGATAAAAGGTGGTGTAGGTGGTGGTAATACTATTACTGGTCTTATATATGAAGGAAAAGTGGATCTTTCAACGTATCTATCACAACAAAAGGATTATAGTATTGATGGTACAAATGTATTGTATAAAGGAAAAATTGTTGCTTATGTTTTTAAAAAGCATGAATTCTATAGTTTTCTTAAAATAAATGGAATTGATTGGAAACAAATCTTATCAAGCAAACTTTTACCAGATAATTGTATCTATGTAATTGTCAATAATACGCTTTTTATTATTGAAGTTAAGAATCAAAATGTTAATGGTAGTGTAGACGAAAAACTTCAGACATGCGATTTTAAAAGAAAACAATATATTAAACTTTTGTCTCGGTTAAATATAGAGGTAGAGTATGTTTATATATTAAGTACTTGGTTTACATCCTTTAACATAAAGCTCTAAAGCAGCCAAAGGAGAATAAGAGAGGTTGGAACGTAAACAGTTGGGAATGAGTAGATTTGCACAAAGTTGCCAAATCGGCATAAAGCAAGCGAGTGAGGAATATTGAAGTAGTTCAGTTACTAAATCGTGAGCCACAGTTACCTATGCAAAGCAGGTAACAATGCGGAAAGGCAACTTTGTGCATCAACGGATTTTATTGCGCTGATTCTCAATGTTTTGCGTATCAAGGAACGCTTACAAAATGATTATATTTGCACACTCAAAATGTAAGCGTTATGAAAATCGAAAAATTCAAGGTGTTGCTCTACCTAAAAAAGAGCGGAATGGACAAGAATGGAAAAGCTCCCATCATGGGACGCATCACGGTGAACAGGACTATGGCGCAGTTCTCCTGCAAGTTGTCTTGCACTCCATCGCTTTGGAATCCTCGTGCCAGCCGATTGGAGGGCAAGAGCAAGGAAGCCGTGGA
>ENA-OWPL01000282-OWPL01000282.1-human-gut-metagenome-genome-assembly--contig:-NODE-282-length-38014-cov-3.696067_pt1 | contig 38014 bp, 26 predicted proteins | sample MGYA00248263_ERZ651844 | MGnify/ENA primary metagenome ERZ651844 (study PRJEB26924, sample SAMEA4378256) | human gut metagenome | biome: human gut; feature: human-associated habitat; material: faeces...
TAAAGTCTTTTATTCCACCGCTTCAAGCGGTGGTTTATTTTTGCTAAAGCTACAACAAAAAGAGCAATCGTGTGACAGCGACTGCTCTTTTATATTATTGCGTATTATCAATCAAGGAAATATGTAGCTTCCATATCGGCGGTGCTGAGAGCAAACGCAAGAGGAAACATTCCGAATGCCTTCCCTACGTTGTTTGCATTTTCCTCGCCCGAAAATCCCATATGATAGCGTATAGCGAAGGCTTCCTCACGGGCAAGACGCATAAAGCCCGTTATCATATAAACTGACTTTTCGCCGTGACCGTAAGGCAATCCGTCATCGAAGAAGAATGTCGGCACCTTTTCCCACTGACCAGTTTCTTCGTTCTTCACGTTTCTTGTGCCTCTTGTGTAGACGTTGACCTTGCATATATCGTGAAGTAAAGCGCATACCGCTATCGTTTCATCGCTTGCGTTGAGATTATACAGCTCACGGACACGATCTCTTTCAAGATAAGCCTTGAAGCAGTTGTAAACGTTCAGAGAATGCTGTGCAAGTCCTCCGTCATACGCACCGTGAAAACGTGTGCTTGCGGGGGCTGTAAAGAAATCGCTCTTGTTTATAAGATAGTCGAGCAGTTTATCCGAGCCTTCTCTTTTAACATAATTCCTGTAAATATCTATTATCTGCTGTTTGTTATTTTCAATCTGTTCGGGTGTGAGTACCTTTGCTTCGTTGTTCTGCGTCATTGCAAAACCTCCTTTTCATATAAAGTCAAATAAAAGCCCCGCAACGCAGGGCTTCAATATTTTTATGTTTAATCTCCGAGTGCGATATTTTCGGGGAAGATGTTGGCACTTTCATCCTTTGAAAGATAAGTCGTGGTAACAAAGCCGTTGATAACCGCACCGTCGGATATTGCAATCGAGCCTGCCTTTATATCGCCGATTATGACAGAATCCCTGTCAAGCATTATCTTGCCCGAAATCTCGATATTGCCCTTTATCTTGCCGTTGAGCTGTGCCACCTGTGATGAAAGGTCGCCTATCAGCATCGAATCGTTAGCCATTACAGCCTGTCCTTTAAGACGTACATTACCCTGTACAGCCGAATTTTTCATGCTGATATTGTCACAGGTAAGGTCGCCTACGACCTTGCCGTTTATAGTGATGTTCTTGGTCGTTTCAACGTTACCCTTTATATTGCCGTCAATCTTCATATCGGCAAACGAGCGTACATTGCCGTCTATCATGGTGTTTTTGGATATAACGGTCATTTCCTGCGAATTATCATCCCTCATACCACTCATAAAGGGATTGTTGCCGCCGTTGTCTGAGCCGCTCTGCGCAAATCCGTTCTGACCGCCTGAGAATCCGTTGTTCTGAGGTGTCTGCGTAAAAGCATCACTGCGTACATTCTGATCAAACGAGTTGTTCTGTGTGTATTGTTCATTCATATCACGGGCTATCCTCTGCGAAAAATCCTGTGCCTGTTCCTGCTGTGTAAAGCCGTTGCCTGCTGTTTCGGGCTTTACGCTCTGCTGTGTCTGCTGTTCGGGCTGTTTGTTCTCGGACGGCTGAGTATTCTGTACGGGCTGTACAGGCTGTACAGGTTCTGTCGGCTGTGCGTCGGCAGTATCATTCATATATGAGGCAACGTCCCTGACCTCTTTACGAGCGTCAGACGGTCTGGGATTCGTCAGCTCCTTCATAGCCTGTGTGAAATTATCCTTGATTCCCATTGTTATCCCTTTCTTGAAATCAGAATTTAAAATTGAACCGGCTTTATCTTCTGAGAAAGACTGCCGAATTTATAGCCTTTGTTTTTAAGTGCCTTGATTATATCCTCTATCACAAGCACCGTATTATCACGGTCGCCTGTATTATGGAAGAGTATCACGGGCGAGGAAAATTCCTCAGCATCTTTTAAAACGTTTGTGTACAGTGTTGTCCAGCCGTAACCCTGCCAGTCATTGCTGTCCACGTTCCAGTCGAAATATGTAAAACCTCTGCGATCCATCTCGGCGATAATATCGTCACGGGTCTTTTCGTTATAATCATTCACACTGCCGCCGGGGAATCTGTAAATGTCGGGTGCTTTGCCCGTAGCCTCAAGGACTATCTCATACGCTTCGTTGAAATCTTCGAGAAATGCGTCAACAGATGCGTATATCTTTTCGTAATCGTGAGATGCGGAATGTATTCCTATCGTGTGTCCCGCATTGCTTATTTCTCTCAGTAATGAATAGCAATACTCCGTTCTTTCGGGAACAACAAAGAAAGTAGCCTTGACGTTTTCCTGTCTCAGATAATAAAGCAGATTTTCCGTAAGCACAGAAGGGCCGTCGTCAAATGTAAGATAAACGGTGTTTTCACTGTTTTCATATTCGCCGTCATATTTATCTGCATACAGCGTCGGGAAAAGTGAAGTATAGCTGTCCGCACCGGAGGACACGGAACTGTCGGCGCTTTCAACCGCCGATGATGAAGCCGGCGTTGTTTCAGGCGCCTTTGTGGTTTCCGGGACAGCCGCCGATGTTTCGGGAGCCGCCGATGTTTCGGGAGCCGCCGATGTTTCCGGTTTTACGCTTTCGGTCACAGAAGGCTCCGCTTTAACATTGTCGGAGCTTTCTGTCGCCGAAGACGTTCTGCTCTGATCGTCCGATGTCTGTGACACCTGCGACTGCGCAGAAAGCTGAGAATTCAGCCTGTCTATCTCATCCGACTTTTTGCCGTTGTCAACCGCAAGCAATATACAAAGCACCGTAGGCACTATTATCAGTAATGCCGTTACAGTCAGAATAAGATGCTTGAAAAATCTGACACTACCGAAATACAAGCGCACCACTCCCCTTTTACATATATCAGTATAATACTATATTTATCGGCTTTTGTCAAGTAAAGTCGAACCGAAAGCCAAGAATTACTGACTTTTTTTCTTGATAATGTATTTATAAATCCGGAGATACGTTTGTTGTTTTTGCTAAAATCGCACTTCATTTTTTATTTATTTTCTATAAAATGCGAAATATCTGTTGTAAAAAATGCTCAAATGTATTATAATAGTTATATTATTTAATCTGCGTCGGCAGATGCAGGAGAGCGGAGGGTGATTTGTTGAATACCGAAGAGATTAAATGGATATCGTATTATGGCAAGGACATAAGTGCGATAAGCTGTTCTTTTCACGAAAAATTAAATAAATACGGCTTTTGTCTTGTCCTTGACGAATACGGCTCGGATAAAGCGACAAAGGCTCAGATAGGTATACTTGATACGGTGCTTGAGGTTCAGACACCGAACATTCTGCTGATATGTCCCAGACACCTTATGCATAGCTGGTACCGTTGTGTCGTAACAGGTAACGGCGTTGACTTCAAGATGATCTCTGGCTCGTCTAAGGCTATCACATATTTTAACGAAAAAGCATCAAATACATATATAATCGCAGAAGAAGCACTTGAGGCGGACAATGCTCTGATGCAGAAATTTGTGGACGCAGGTCTTACATGGGACCTTGTGATAATAGACGCAGGTCTCAGCACATCGGGTATAAAGTGCGGACTTTATACGGAGCATCTGAAAGCAAAAACGAACAAGCTCGTTATTCTCAGCCCCGTACCGTGTGGTTATCACCAGAGCTACGATGAGATAAAGTCGCTTGTCAAGGCACTGCTTGCCGACGAAAATAAAGCCAATGCGGTCGATGACATCAGCTTTGACGAAAAATCAATATGCTTCAACCCCTACACTCCGGTAATGCGTTATTTCGACAAATCGGTCTATAACGGCGAGGTAGCAAGAAATGTTGTGATGCTCGAATATGAATTCCCACAGGATTTCATCTCGAACTCACGACGTCTTATCGACATAAAGACAGGCCTTCCTCTTTATGCGCAGGGCGGTAACGTCTTTGAGGAATACGGACTGGAAGCAAAGAAAACCTACACCAAGCCCTCCTATAATATAGCTGACGTGCAGGAGCTTCGTCAGGTCGACAAGAAGCTCGACTGCTTCCTTACAAAGCTGGACGAGGTGCTGAAAAGTTCGGAAAACAGAGCAGTCGTTTACTGTGTTACCGGCTCGACCATCCAGTATCTGAAGAAAGTTATATCCGCTCTTTATCCTAATATAAACGGTCTTTTGAAAATAGACAGAGGCGACATATTCAACACACGCTACGATAATTTCACAAACGATGTGCGTGACAATGCAAGAGTAGTGCTTACAGTTGACAAAATCGGCTCGATAAACCCTCAGGTAAAGAGATTTACCCATATATTCAACTATGAGCTTCCCGACAGCCCTGTTATCTTTGAACAGCGTGCCGCACGTCACGGAGGCAGAAACGAACAATCAAGAGAATTCATAGTTATGTGTGACAAGAACAATCTGTTCGACGCAAGAATGCTGTCAAAGGTCCTGTTCGGAAAGATATACAAGAGCATTGTAGCGGGGCTTCCCGGACGAAACGTGCTTTTCGACCTTCCTAATGCCGCACAGCTTATAACCGACGCTATACGGGATCTGCAGTATGTCTGCTCCTACACAGGCGAGGTTTCAAACTGCCACGATTTAATAACGCAATTCAAAGGCGATTACAACATTTCGCCCTCTATAGATATTTCCTCTGCGGCAAAGACGCACGAATACACAAAGCTGAAGCTGGATAAAATCTACCGTGCATTCGGTCTTGAAAACAGAATAAAGGAAAACACCTCCACAGAAGAAAAGGTGCTGAAACCTATGATAAAGGAAGCGCTGGAACGCTTCAGCGGAGCACTGCTCTACCTGGACGATCAGCAGCATATAGTTGCACTCGGCGGAGCGGCGCTTGAGGAATGTCTGTACAGCGAGCAGTACCATTCATATAAGGAGCAATGCTCCACGCTTGATATTTCGGCGGGCATAAAAGCCGCTCAAAAGGCTTTTGAGAACTTTATCACAGATAACAAGAATGCGGAACTGCGTTTATGCGTAAATATGCTGCCCGATACGGTAAAGATGCCTGTGCTTCTCAACTCCTGGCGTTATCTTACCGATAACTTTATGATACAGGAAACATTCAGACAATTCATGAAAAAATATAACGAGGGAGTGATGTAAGGTGGAGGCTTTTCGTAACGAAGAAATTGCGGGGCTTTTAGGCGATTTTTATCAGGCGCACGCAAACGAGAACCGTGAAGTGATGGAACAGTCGCTGATGAAGATGCAGAACCTGCTTTACACAGGTGAAGCCGACAGCACCCCGTTCAAAGACTACTTCAACTCGGTATTCGGCGGACGCACACCGTATAACGCTTCGCTGTCCGTAAGCGACTATCCGAAGGAATCAATAATAAGAGAGCTGTTACAGAACACATTCGGCTGTTACTACTCCGACCCCGACATCAAGGTTCTTTTCAACTTTGAGCAGGACGGCGAAGTAAGGCTCACATACAACGAGGACGGCTTTACGCTTGAGCAGATACTCTATTATCTCAGTATCGGCAGAAGCGACGGCGACAAATCCCGTGAAGGACGTTTCGGCGTAGGCTCAAAGAGCGTATTTATGAACGTTGAGTGGCTGAAGCTGCGTTCAAACAACTTCAATTTCAGAATAGTAAACGATGCGGGCATTCTCAAGATAAGAGAGCTTAACCTTACCGCACCCGTTTTCAAGGGTACAGAGATTGTTTTCAAGGTTTCCGAAGAAGAACAGGCTAAGATCAAGGAAAACCTCGTAAACCTCACTATCCACAAGGGCGAATATATAAACCTTGTCGAATTCTGCTTTGCATTTATCAGAAAGAAGCAGCTTGGCAGATTCGGTGAAGCGGAAAATCCCAACCGCACGTTCAATGTTGCCGTTATGGATATGGGCAAGCCTCTTGCGGTATATAAGGTTATCCGTTATCAGAAAACGCCTGACGACGACCCGACAGTGCGTTTCTTACAGAACGGCAAAAGCGTTATCGAATTTATCTGGCACGAAAACGAGGGCTTTGTATATCTTATTCCGTTTGCGGTTTCTTCCGCAAAGCGTGACACGCTGGTAAAAGTCCTGCTTGATAAATACAACTACTTCTCCACTTATGAGCTGACAGGTCTTATCAAGTCAACGGGAGAGGATTTCATCAAGGAAAAGCTGTCGGCATTCTTCATCAGTGTGCCGAACTCATATATTACCACCCACAGAACCGGCATCCGCCACGAATGTGAGGAGGAGGTTTCGGAAGCTATAAACCGTGATCTCAAATATATGATTGAAAAGTATTCACGCTATTTCGTTATCGAATTGCTGCCGAGAACGAATTCAGACAAATATTATATGCGTCCGAAGCACTATGTGTTTGAATTCTTCAGCAATTATCTTTCTACCAGCGTTATGGTAGGCGATCTGCGCAGTGTTTTCCACAACAGCATCTCACTGCTTTTACCCGGAAAAAGCGAGGCTATGCCGTATTCCGAAGTAAAAGAGATTGGTTTCTTCTCGCTCACCGACCACGTTTCAAAGCAGGAGCATGAGAACGGCTCGGCATTTACCGAGTATATTGAAGATGAGCTTGTCAAGATGCGTAATGATGTATCGGATATGCCCGAAAACATCATAATGGCAAGCTATAAGTGGGTTGACGAGGACAGTGACGAGGAAGGCAGAGAGTTCTGCTACAACTTCAATTTTGACGGTAATACATACGTTCTTGACAGCGAGAGGAATCCCGCTATCAAAGACTTCGACCTTAGCTTCGGCTTCAGAAGTATAGTCAGCCTTAAGCTCGGCAAGTATGTTATAAATGACGCTGTTGCCGATGAGGACGCACTTATCGGAGCGCTCGGTCTGTTCGATACGATGTACGGTCAGGATTATAAGATAGGAATGAGATACTTCCAGTTCAACGTCCACTACCGTGACATCACCCATAACTTCGATGTTGCGAGAATGACAGTGCATAATCTCAAGCGGGCTTATGACTGCATTGTGGCGCACAAGAACAGCTTTGAGAATCACCAGATATACAACGAAGTCATAAATATGCTGATAAACAGCTTCACACAGGGCAAGGATACTATGACCTTCCTGCGTGAGATGAAATCGCAGGGCAGTGACATCACGCTCCAGCTTGATATTAACAAGAAGTTCAGATTTGCCGCATACGGCAAACAGTTCATGATACCGAGCAGTATCACCAACGCCGACCTTCTTGAGATAATCGGCGATGTTTATGCACTTATCAACTGCGGAATGTTCAACGGACGTGTATTCGACTTCCCGTTCATGAAGTCTGGCTATTCGTTCGAAAAGGCTTCGCTTATGAGCCTTCTGCGTGAGAGCAATCTGACAGATGAAAAGGTATCGGCAACTATGCCTAACCTTTATATCTGCGACCTTAAAATTCCCCGTATCGCACTTCTCGGCGAAAAAGACAAGATTATCCGTATCATAGATATAAACGACCCAATAAGCGATGAGGAGCGTCAGAGCATCACAAAGTATGTTATACTCCGTGACGACTGCACCAAACCCGAATTCGCAAAATATGTCGAATATCTGCTGGTAGGCGAGAACAACAACGTTCTCAGCCAGTTCTACTCAAGCACCGAAGAACCGAACCAGGTACTTCTTGACCAGATTCCGTACTACTATAAGCCTCTGCCGTCAATTACCGCCGAGGAGCTTCAGTACCTGCGTACAAGATACAAATCGCTCCGCAGCCTTTCAAACCTGCGTGTTTACCGCAACTATTTTGCAAAGGATATTAACGGCACGATGTTCGGCTACGGCGGAACCTGCTCCTGCTGCGGATTTGAATCAAGCATTATAAACAACTACGTTATAAAGAGCTTTGAAGTCGGTCTGTTCAAGGACGACAGAGAAGAAAAGTTCAAATTCTCTCTTTATATGTGCGCTAACGATTCCTATGCGGCAAGCGGCTGGATTATCGAGGATATAAGCATAGGCGGAATGAGTCCTTTCGTATGGCTTGACGAGATTGCAAGCTGTGAGGTCATTCCTCCCGAATTCCTGCTCTGCTCCATCAAGTACCGTTGTCAGCTGACCTACGATATAATAGGCAGTGAGGGACGTGAAAAGGGAGAGATCGTTACTATGGAAAGCGTCAGCGACGGTGAGCAGAAGACTATGGACATCATACTTTCACCGCTGATGATGGCTAAGTGGATTGAGGATAACCTGTCGGACGAATACGACACTGCCGAATCTGCAAACAGCGAATCAAACGAAACAACAGCACAGTTTTAAGTGAAAACCGCCCTGCGAAAGCAGGGCGGTTATTTCAAACGGCATAAGCGTACATCGGTTCTTGCAAAATGGTTCGAACATGATGTAAGCTATGAATTGCCACAGCTTAATGCAAATCTCCGTTACCGATACAATCTCAGCCCGTATGTCACAATCATGGCATAGGGGCTATTGAATTTATCACTTTTTTATGGTATACTAGAATTAAATAATTATATGTATTTGAGCCGACTTTAGAGTACGAAAATCCTTTGCACCGGAATACGTACTCTTTACTTGATATGAACAAGGTCTGCCCGATCATTTTTTCTTATAGCTGTAACTTAATATTTTTCTCGGTCAACAATAACGAATTTTCCGTCGGAACCGGAAAATTCGCAAGAAGTTGCGAATTTTATCTATAAATTTGCTGAAATCTGTTGACTTTTTGAATTGTGCAGTGTATAATACTAAGTGATCAGGCATACCTTTAAAGGTATGTTTTCATGAAAATCAGCTATAAGAAATTATGGATCAGACTAATTGAAAAAGATATATCCCCGGCGACGCTCAGAAAAGATCTCAATATAGCGACAGGTACAATGACCAAGCTCCGCAAAAACGAGGAGGTGGCTTTATCGGTACTGCTCCGTATCTGCGAGTATCTTGACTGCAACATCGGCGATATATGTGATGCAATCCCCGATACCGACAGGTATACGGACTGATTTGTCTTACCCATAATTAAAAAACGGCTTTAGTTCCGATAAAGCCGTGAACTAAAGGGAGAAAAAATATGGCAATATGCAGTAAATGCGGCTCGCAGTTACCGGACGGTGCAAAATTTTGTCTGAACTGCGGTGCACAAAGCTCCGGCTCTCCGGAAAACTCACAATCATATCAGGCAGGCAACTCAAAACGTGAAACTGTTTTTGAAGGCGAAATACATAAATGTCCGTCATGCGGAGAGGTGCTGGGCGCTTTTGTTACCACTTGTCCGTCATGCGGCTATGAAATAAGAGGCGGAAAATCATCGGCATCCTTACATGAATTCTCTATGTCACTCGCAAACGCAGCATCAGACGAACAGCGCACATCGCTTATCAGAAATTTTCCCGTTCCGAATACAAAGGAAGATATATTTGAATTTCTCATTCTCGCATCCTCAAACATAACAGGCAATACAGAACAGAATATATGTGACGCATGGGCGGTAAAGTTCAGACAGGTCGAGCAAAAAGCTAAGCTCGCTCTTACTGCCGATGCAGACAAAGCAAAATTCAACGAGCTATACGAGCAGGCAAAGAAAAAGCTCACCCGTGACAAATATGTTAAAACAGCTAAAAAAGCAGGAAGTTTTCTTGTAAAGATAAGTAATTCTCTTCCTCAGGTAATCATTACTCTTGCATGGTCGATAAGTATTGCTGTTCTTGTAATAATCTGCTGTCAGAACGTTGACAGTTCAGGATTCAGCCCGTTACAGTTAGTTACTATGCTTGACCTTATTCTCGGTGCTATAATTGTTCCTCCGATGACACGATGCGATTCGGCTATTCCTAAATTCATAGCAACTATCGGCTTGCTCGTCTGCTTCGGACTATTGATTCCGAGATGTGCCGACAAAGACAGCATCGGATATATTATGATATTGGTCGTTGCCGTTATATGCGCAATCATTATGCTTACACGAATGTTCAAGGCAAAAAAGAAGTAACATATTTTTTACAATCTGTCAAGGAGAAATATTATGGGATTATTCGGCAAACCAAAAGCAGGCGGATTTATGGACGAGATACGTTGCGACGAGCAATCATATCTTATATGGAAGTGGCGTCCGGCGGGTGCGGAGCTTAACAATAACAGCCGTGAAAATGCAATACGTTGGGGCTCATCGCTTCGTGTAAAGGACGGCGAGGTAGCCGTATTTGTCTATAATCGTCCCGACGGCGTTATGGAGGACTTTATTGAAGGTCCTTGCGACAGAAAGCTCGACACAGGCAATCTGCCTGTACTTGCAAGCATAGTAGGACTTGCTTACGCAGGCGGAACACCGTTCCAGGCTGAAGTATACTTTATCAATACAGCGAATATCATTCAGACAAAGTTCGGAATACCGTATTTTGACGTATACGATCCGAGATTTATGGACTTCGGCGTACCTGTAGCAGTAAGAGGTACTGTCAGCTTCAAAATAACAAATTATCGTGAATTTGTAAAGCTGCATCGCCTTACACAGTTCTCAACGGATGACTTCAACAAGCAGATAAAAGACGCTATCTGCCGGTATATCAAAGATGCGGTAACAGCCGCTCCTGCTGAAAACAACATTCCTGTTATCCAGATTGAAAGCAAGATTGCTCTTATCAACGACAAGATAGAATACGACATAGGAGAAAGACTTCGTGAAAATTTCGGAGTTACCGTATCCGGCGTAGATATCAACTCTATAGAAATTGATAAGACAAGCGACGGCTATGAACAACTTATGGCGGTAACACGCAAGGTAACAAGCGATACAATTCAGGCTCAGACAGCCGCAAATATCAAAAATATCCACGACAAACAGCGTATAGAAGCCGAGAACTATGAGCAATCGCTCCGTGTTCAGCGTGAGGAAGGACAGTATGCAATGCACAAGCAGACACAGAGTGCAAACCTCGGAGCGTTCCAGTCCGAGTTACAGGCAAATGTCGGCATAGCAGGCGCAGAAGCTCTCGGTCAGATGGGGGCAAACGGTGCCGGCAGTGTAGACCTCGGCGGGCAGGGCGGCGCAGGCTTCAATCCTGCCGCAATGATGGCCGCTATGGCTGTTGGCGGTGTAGTAGGTCAGAATATGGCAGGTGCTATGAACAACGCTATGAGCGGAATTAACGGAATGAATAACGCAAATGCGGCAAATCAGGCAATGCAAAATGCAATGCCTCAGTCTGCGGCAGCCGCACCTCCGCCCATCCCGACAGCAGCTTATCATATAGCCGTAAACGGTCAGACAACAGGACCTTATGATATGAACACTATGGCTCAGCTTGCCGCAAACGGTCAGCTTACCGCCGAAACGCTCGTATGGAAAAACGGTATGGCTTCATGGGCAAGAGCAGACTCGGTTGCAGAGCTTGTTTCTCTTGTAAGCCGACCCGTTCCGCCGCCGATACCGACTATATAAAATAAGGAAGACTGTATCAATGAAATGCAGATACTTCGATTCATTCGTACCCGATTATTATAACAATTGTCCGCATTGCAGTGCACAGCTTATAAAAGATGGGTTTTCCGAACAGCATTCCAAGCCGGCAGTAAATAAAACGCCAACCGTTCATAAAAGGAAAGTGCCGCAGATAATAATTGCAATAAAGAAGATATAAGCGGCAACGAATTAAAAGCAATCGGAATGACATTTTTGTTTATGATTATATTAATTCTGATCATGCTGGTTTTTGCATTGTTGTATAAATAAGCAAAACGCCCTTGTCTGTGGATTGTATTCACAGACAAGGGCAATTTTTATATAATACTGCTCTGTTATCAATCTATCATTATCTTATTTCTTCCTGCCGCCTTAGCCGTATAAAGTCGCTTGTCAGCAGTTGTGAATATCTCGGTTATCATATCCCGCATTCATGCCTGAGCATCTTTTCACGGACAGACAGCGAAAATTTACGGCTTACAGGAATTATTACACCGCTGTCAAGCTCAATCTGTTTTGTTGTATACGAAACGATATGATGGATATTCACCGCATAGCTTTTATGGCACTGTATGAAATACGGCGGAAAAGCCTCAAGCACATCGGACAGTTTGCTTCTGACAGACTTGTTTTCGCCCGATGTAACTATAATAAGGGTGTGGGCATTGCTCTCAAGATATAAAGTCTGCATAGGCTCTACGAAAAACGTTTCCGAATTAACCGTTACGGCGATCCTGCTTTTCTCCTTATCGGAATCAAGCGCCGTTCTCAGCTTATCCATTGCTCTTTTCAGATTCACATCAAGATTCTGTTTGTCAACCAATGCAAACGGAACTAGATTCTTCCCTGCAAGAAAAATCTCCTCGCAGTATTTGAGCGAATATGCCGTCAGGAATATTATTCTTATATCCGGATACAGATTGCTTATCTGCTCGGCAACCACAATTCCGTTTTCCGAATTGTCAAGTTCAATATCCATAAAAACAGCCGCTATATCCTCAGTGCCTGCGCTGAGCCTTTTTAAAAGCTCCTTACCGCCGAGAAAGCATTCGGGTACTGCTTCGGTATTATCCCTTATGTATTTTTCTTCATTTGAGAGGCAGTTTTTATCATCGTCACATATTAATACTATCATTCTTGATCTTTCCCTTTTATTCTTATCGAAAGAGCCGTGCTGAATTTTCTATCCTTACAGGTAAACAGCACATCGCCGTCATATTTCTGCACTATGTTCCGTATTATCTCCGTGCCGTAGCCGTGATTATTGTTTGCCTTTGTGCTGGGCAGTTTCTCTGTGCTTTCAAAGTCAGGCATATCGGCATAATTTGAAACAGAAATATATATTCTCCCGTTCTCCTCTTTTATCTTTACGCCGATGCTCTTATCGTTTTCTGCCGCTTTCGCTCCTCTTATCGCATTGTCAAGCATATTGACAATAAGACAGCATAAATCAACATCATCTACCGGAATGTCATTACTAAGGCTCGCATCACAGTCAAGCGTCACACCCGATTCTTTAGCTGTATTCGACTTATCCCACAGAATCGCATTAACGATATTATTAGCACAGTAGAACGGCATTTTGTTGCTCTGATTTTTACGGCTCAGCTCATCAAGCATTTCCTTTCCCTTTTCGGCTGTATCGGGATAGGTGTACAGGTTCATCGCCGTTGTGAGAACGTTGTTGAAATCGTGGCGGTACTTCATTATTTCGTGCTGAAGCTCGTTGATTTTTTCGTAATAGCGGTACTGCGTGCTACGCTCGTATTCAAGCTGTTCGTTTCTCATTTTCGTTTCGTACAGCTTCGAATTCTGGATAAGGCCTCTGTAGCACAACACATCGCTGATTACGCAGATTACAACGCACGCAAGAGTGAAATATGTAATTTCAGCGGTAGCATTCTCCGAATTTGCCATAATCAGTTTGATTATAACGCATAATATCAGAACCTGACTCAGAGGAAACAGCATAAAGACAAGGGCTTTTTTGTTGATACCAGTTTTAAGCCGTACTCTTTTGATAACCATCGTTGCGGCAAACAGAAATATACCGTATATAAGCATTTCTATATCAGCCGCAAGGAGTGCAGGATACGAAAGGTGTCCGATTTCGTAATTGAAGTCCGGGAAACAAACAAATATAATTGCGGCAAAAACTGTATCTACGAGTATCTGTGACAGAAAAGAAAACGAGCCGATAAATATGCGGAAACCGACTGAATCCGTGTGAAAGAATAAGCTGTAGCAAGTAACCAATATCAGTGCAAGTGAAAAATCGACTACCTGAATATTGTAAGCCTCTCTGAGATACTGTCCTATCAATCCCGCAGCCATATATAAAAGGCTGACGCACGTCCATTGTATGTATTTGTTGAATCTGGATGTCAGATTAACATCAATAAATAAATACACTACTAAAGCCGATGGAATAAACCTGAATATTGCTTCCACTATCAGCGGTACTGTCGTCATACTGATTCCCCCTAAAACTTATATATCTTCTATTTCACGTTCGCCTTTCCTTATCGAAAGAGCCGTGCTGAATTTCCTATCCTTACAGGTAAACAGCACATCGCCGTCATATTTCTGCACTATGTTCCGTATTATCTCCGTGCCGTAGCCGTGATTATTGTTTGCCTTTGTGCTGGGCAGTTTCTCTGTGCTTTCAAAGTCAGGCATATCGGCATAATTTGAAACAGAAATATATATTCTCCCGTTCTCCTCTTTTATCTTTACGCCGATGCTCTTATCGTTTTCTGCCGCTTTCGCTCCTCTTATCGCATTGTCAAGCATATTGACAATAAGACAGCATAAATCAACATCATCTACCGGAATGTCATTACTAAGGCTCGCATCACAGTCAAGCGTCACACCCGATTCTTTAGCTGTATTCGACTTATCCCACAGAATCGCATTAACGATATTATTAGCACAGTAGAACGGCATTTTGTTGCTCTGATTTTTACGGCTCAGCTCATCAAGCATTTCCTTTCCCTTTTCGGCTGTATCGGGATAGGTGTACAGGTTCATCGCCGTTGTGAGAACGTTGTTGAAATCGTGGCGGTACTTCATTATTTCGTGCTGAAGCTCGTTGATTTTTTCGTAATAGCGGTACTGCGTGCTACGCTCGTATTCGAGCTGTTCATTTCTCATTTTCGTTTCATACAGCTGTGAATTCTGGATAAGGCCACGATAGCAGAGAATGTCGCTTATTACGCAGATTACAACGCAAATCAGTGTGAAATACATAATTTCCGGTGTTGCATTATCGGTGTTAGCCATAATGAGCTTCATTATCACGCATAAAATCAACACCTGACTTTCCGGAAAAAACATAAAAATCACTGCACGCTTGTTGATAGATTTTCTGTCATGTATTCTTTTGATAATACAATGTTCAAAATACATCAGAATGCCGTATATAATCAGATCAATATCCGCAAAAAGCAGTGCGGGATATGTTAAGTGTCCGATGTCAAACGAAAATTCCGGAAATATGACAAATATTACAGCAGTTGTGATGGTATCAAATATAATCAGCGAAAGGTAGACCAGCGTTCCTATGAAAATACGGTATCCGACCGCATCGGTATGAAAAAATATACTGTAAATAAGAACCAGTGCTACTGCAAGCACAAAATCGAAAAATTCAAGCTTGTACTTTTCTCTCATATATTGCCCAAACAGACCCGCAAACAAATACACCGTATTTATTGCGATAAACTGAATATACTTATTATACTTAGCTGTAAGATTGATTTCGATAAATCCGAATACAAGCAAAGCAGATGGTATGAACCTGAAAATTATTTCTACTATTACAGGTACTGTCATAATATCTCCCATTTATTTTTATATAGTAACAATTTAATGTGCTGAATTTATAATACAATTTTCTTGATGCTTTGTCAAGTCAGAATAGCAATATAGTCTTATCAAATCTTAAAATCAATATATAATTAATCTTTTTTGAAAATATCATGTTAATATTTTCCTGTTATTTTTTCAGACATATATTCAGCTTTATGCAGTTCACGAAATGTAAAATACCCTGCCGTCACAAAACGGTAGGGTACCAAAGTTCTCAATCTATCATTATCTTATTTCTTCCTGCCGCCTTAGCCTTATAAAGTCGCTTGTCAGCAGTTGTGAATATCTCGGTTATCGAGTTGCTGCTTCCGTACACAGCCACGCCTGCACTGAAAGTAAATTCTTTTCCTTTTTCTTTCTCGGAAAACTCCGAATAGCTTTTGCGTATCCGCTTCATAACCGTCATAACAGTTTCGATATTATCCGTATCAAAGAGAATCATGAATTCCTCTCCGCCGAATCGTGCTATAAGGTCATTTTCCCCGATATTCGTTTTGACCGCATTTGCAAAATGCTTAAGCACATTATCACCGAAAACGTGTCCGTATGTATCGTTTACCGACTTGAACAGATCGAGGTCAATAAGCGCCGCACAGTGTTTCTTTTTCTCGTCCTGCGAAAGCTGATTTTCAAGATATTCTATAAGATAACGGCGGTTTCTTATCTCGGTCAGCGGATCGGTATTTACAGCAAGCGTAAGCTCCTCGCCCATTTCGCTGAGCTGTTTTGCCTGACGTTCAAATTGTACTATCACTATTGCGACCGCAACCATTATGCCTATAAACGCTATTATAAATGAAAACAGCGTGTCAAGCTCCTTATTATCATTAACCATATTCAGCTGAGGAAATTTGCTTCTGACAATAAATGCGGCTATATCTGCAATGAACACCGCCGCTCCCATTATAACTCTGTGCACCGGCTTCATAAAAGTAATAATACCGATTTCCGCAACAAGCATATACACTGCCGTGCTTGCGCCGTATGAAATATACAACATCGGAAACTCGACAAACCCAAGCACAAGAAGTATTATAAACGTAGCGACATAGGTCCTTCCGGTAAAGAAACCGACCAGTGACGATACTATAATTACAAGTGCGCAAGCCGCACAGAAGAAGGTCTGCGGGGTAAATCCGAATATCACCGCATTTGCGGTAAATCCCGCTATATTCGATATACAGCCGGTTAATGCCAATACTATGAACAGCTTGTCACGAAGCTCTGAATTCACAGTATCTGATTTTTTATTCATTGTTAGTGCTCTCTTTCGTTCTTACTTTTCTTTCTGTTTTCTGCCCGTCAATGATGCCGTTTTTCTATATCGGCAAGAATATCATCTATATCATATCTCTTGTCCTCGTCATCTCTGAATACAAGCGATATATCAGGCTCGGAGCCGCCGTGCGTTACTTCAGCCGTACCCGTTTTTTCCGTCATTTCGGGCAAGGCTTTTTCGTTTTTAACATTTCCGGCTTCAGTTTTCTTTTCCTTTTGCTGCTCTGCTCTGTCCGATTCCATCCTTTTTCTTGCTCCGGCGGAAAAATCCGCTCGGTCTTTTATGTTATCGGCACTTGCCGCTATATTCTTTTTACTGCGCAGATGCTCCGTGAAATCATCCGTTTTACCGTGAGAGCTGTCGGGGACACGATTATGCGGCACTTTTACGTTATCGGATAAAGACGGCATAGCGACCTTTTTCGCATCGGCCTTGCTTGCTTTTGGCAGCTTGTGTTCCTCGCTTTCAGGAGGAACATACACAGGAGCTTCTTCCTGCAACTTGACCGTTTCCACCTGCGGTACCGGACGCTTTGACATAATGAACTTCACTATCTCAAATGCTACTATTGCGATACACGGCAGTATGGCGATAGCCATAACGCCAAACGGCGACATTGCAAAACCGATAACAGCACCCCAGAAATCACTGCAATAGTTAACTCTTGCAACAAGCTGGCTTTGTGATATTGTGATATTTTCTCCGCCTTGAGTTTCAACATCAAAGCTCATAACGCCTTCCTTAAGCGTGGAGGAATTTACCTTCGCAAGCTGTGCTCCGCCGTTTTCATACCGATTATATATTATAAGCTCTCCGTTGTTTACCTCGTCGGGCCACACCTTCTGCGCTATAGCGGCTGTGCCTGCCTTAAGCTGATAGAAATCGTTGTCACGCACTATGTAAACATTATATCCGAAAATATCCGGTGCAGCAGAGCCACCGAATGAAAACAGCATTGATGTAACTACGAGAAATACCGCAAAAACAATTAGCAGTACGCCGATAACTACACCGATACACCTTGCCACAGATGTTTTTTTTATCAAATTTTCCTCGTTTCCGTCAAAAAAGCTATTGACAACAAATCAAAAATACGATATAATAATATAGTCATTTTGGAACTGTATTCCGAAATATGACCATATATATTTTACCACATCGCCTCGCTCTTTTCAAGTGTTTATTGTGCATTATGCAATGTTTTGACTTGTGAAGCGGACGCTTTCGGAAAACGGAAAATGTGTGTAAATATATCAGAATATCAGAATAAATATGCTTGTGTAGCACAGTTGGTAGTGCAGCTCATTCGTAATGAGCAGGTCGCAGGTTCGAGTCCCGTCACAAGCTCCATAAAAGTAACCGCCCGGATTTAATGCCCGGGCGGTTTATCTGCTTATAACGCTTGTGTTCCGATTCTTATCATAATCTTTCTGATACGCTTTTTATGGCAGTATGCTTTTTTATTGTTCATAATTTTTCAGCAAATTTGCAATGCTCCTGCCGGCAAGTTCGGCTGAGTATCGAACCTGCTCAATATCATTTGCCAACGCTCCGAATTCTATAACCAGTGAAGCCTCAGCCAAATCCTGATTATAAAACCGATAATCGAAAAGCATAGGTCGTGTTATGCCTTTGTTATCTTTTTCTATCGCATTTTGCAAATATGACGCAAAGCGGAGGTTATCCATATAATCCGGCAATATATCCGTGCCGTCGTCACATCCGCATATTATCATTATCTGCGCCGCTTTTCTGCCGTTGATTTCTGCAACGGGAGCTATTCTCACATCTCCGTCCGCTATTCCGTCACGGTGAATATCCAGCACTATTTTTATTGACGGATACTCTTTCAGCAACTCCTCTGTTCGTTCCCTGCTTCTTGAATAAGAGTAGTTGTAAACGGGATCGTCAAAGACCGTTCCGTCGTGCAGCGTACTTATTCCGTTATCAGCAAGCGTCTGCGCAAGCACCGCCCCTACACCCACAACACTGTTTGCAGGGCAAAGCGATCTGCCGTCATAATCGGTATCGTAATATCCGTCACTGTCACGTTCGTAGCTTTCGGTCGTATGCGTATGTATTATAAGCACCTGAGGTTCGTTGCTGTCCGACAGCGTGACAGAAGGCTTTTTCTCAGCCTCAGCACCTATAAGTTCCGACGGCAGCTTGGTGCAGTTTCTTATCTGACCGTTTTCGAGGTCTATTACATTGTCGCCGCCGATCTTCCCGTAGTGCTTTTCCTTGACCGTACCGTCCTTTGCCGTATACTGCGTAAGATCGTCCTTGTCCTTTCTTATGTTGACGGAAATCAGCCGTGTTTTTACATCGGCGGGAGCGTCGACCGGCACCAGCGTTTCACCGGAAATATCCTGCGTACTGCTTGACGGATTATCGTTCGCAGGCGCTTTCTGCTCCTGCTTTTCAGTCTTTGTTTCATTGTCCGGTTTCTCTGTGCAAGGCTCGGATGAAACCGCATCTTCATCCCTGCCGTCAAATTCGTTTACAGGAACAGCAAGCATAACGCTCAGTGCGGTAAGCTGTCTTAGTCCGTCTGAAACGCTTTTGCCGCTTACCGCTCCGGTTACGGCGTTTTCAGCTACGCCCGTCAGGGTAAACGATAATACCGCCGCCGTAAGCCCAATGCCAAGAACCTTTACAATACCTTTGTTTTTATTACCTCTCATAAGCCTTTCCTTTCGCCAAGTGTTTTCACGGTTGGATTTTTCTTGTTACAGCTTATGATTCATTTTCCGCAAATATTCAGGAATAATTCATCAGCATTGATATGTCGCTGTATGACAGTGACGGACACAGACTGCGGTTCAGCGCACAGGATATTATATGTGCGTACCTGCTTATCTCGGCATCTATATCATATCTTGTCACAAAAAATCTGTCGTTATCGCTTTCATACTCCATAGTGGTAGGAACGCCTACAGCGATTACCGGTATGCCTGCCGCCGCTCTGTCAAGACGGTTACTGTTGCCTGCGGTACTGCCCGGCGTTATGCCGGTATCCGTGACCTGTATGCTCCTGCAAAGGCGCTCCGGCTCACTGCACGCAAGGCTGTCTATCGCTACAATATAGTCCGCTTTTATCTTCTCCGCACAGAATATTGCGTGAAAGACACTGTCTATACCGGAATTTGCCGAAACATCCGTCCTTATTACCGACACATTCCCTATTCCGTCCGCATTGTGCATACCTTCTATAAAATGCGAGGTCGCAAGTACCCTGCCTGCCGCTCTCCAGCCAAGACTGTCAGACGCTACAGACGGGTTTCCAAGCCCCGTGACAAGACATTTTCCTTCCGGAAGGAGCTTGTTAAGCACCGTACACAGCGCATGGATCTGACCGTCAGCATAAGGAACGTCCGTACTGTCAACGGTAAAATATCTTCCGCAGGGGCGGTTAAAAAGAGCGGTATCCTTTTCGGAAACGATTATTTCGGTTATCTTTTCTCCGTAAAGCTCATAGCTTTCACATCTTATTCCGTTTTTGCCCTTTACAAACTCCGCCGCCATATCAGTTCTTCCCGTAAGCTGCATAAAATTTCCTCCCGAAGAATTTTTTCAAAAAAATCGTAAAAAAGTATTGCATTTTCGTTTTGGACGTGCTATAATAAAGCGTATTGTGAAATATAACTATGATTATATGTAGATCTGTATAAAGGAGGTGCCGTAAGTGCCTAACATTAAATCTGCCAAGAAGAGAGTTTTAGTATCTGCTACAAAGCAGGCTCGCAATAAGGCTGACAAGACCGCTCTTAAGACTATTCTGAAGAAGGTTGACGCTGATACTAATGCTGACAACATTAAGGTTGCAGTTAAAGCAGTTGATAAGGCAGCAGCAAAGGGTATTATCCACAAGAACGCTGCAGCTAGAAAGAAATCTCAGCTTGCTAAGAAGTTAAACGCTGTTTCCTAAGAATAACGATTTAACGTAACGCTCCTGCGGGAGCGTTTTCTTTTTTGTGTTAATTGCGGTGATACAAAAGCATCGGCTTGCATTATTATGTGCCGATGCTCTTTTTTTATCCCGAAATGCTTTTTACCGTATATCCGTTATCAAGCCAGTAGTCGATGACATCGGGCAGTATCGCCGTATTTGTTTCGGATACCGCATGGAGAAGATATACAGCCCCGTTGTGCGTTGCGGACGTTATTCGCCTGTACGCCGTGTCCCTGTCGGGCTGAGCGTCAGTATTCCAGTCGTTGTACGCAAAGGACCACAGCACAGTATCATAACCCATATTTTTGGCAATGCGTAATGTTCTGACCGAAAATTCTCCTCTGGGGGGACGCATCGTAACGGTTTTGTAACCGCCGAAATTATCGGAAATATAAGTTTCAAGTCCGTGGATTTCTTCAAACACCATATCATCGCTTATATCCGGCAGTGACGGGTGGGTACAGCTGTGATTTCCCACCTCATGACCCTCGTTTATCATACGCTGTACAAGCTCAGGACTGCTTTTTACATAATCAAGCGTCACATAGAACGTTGCCGTAACCTTCTTTTCCTTCAGAATATCCAGTATTTTTCCGGTACAGCCGTTTTCATAGCCCTCGTCAAACGTCAGGCGGATTGTCTTGTCGTCTTTGCCGAATATGAATCTTCCGCCGTATGACCCGTATTTTTCCTGTGCCTGTATTGCTCCTACAGGACGGTTATCGCTATCGGTTTCATAGCCCTGACCGTAGCAGACCTTCTCTTTTCCGTCCGTCAGAAAAGCCGTTTCTGCAGGCGTTACGCCTCCTCTGTCATTATGTCCGGCGCTTTGTCCGACAGTATTCTTGTCGGACGTGCATCCGCACATGAACATTGCCGTCAATACCGTAAATACTGCGGCAGATATTTTTCTGTGCAAAAAAATCACTCCTTTACAGATATAGTATCCGTAAAGGAGCGGTTGTAATTCATTGAAATAAATGGCGGCTTTCATCAACTGCCGAGATAATTCTTGACCATTGCCTGTAAAAGTTCGTCACGATCAATATGACGGATCAGGCTACGTGCGTTGTTATATGTAGTTATATAGGTAGGGTCTTCGGACAGAATATAGCCGACGAGCTGATTTATAGGATTATAGCCCTTCTCCTTGAGCGCACCGTAAACCGTTGTCAGTATTTCCTTCATCTCGTTTTCTCTTTCATCCTTGAGCGAAAACGGCATAGTTTTGTCGATCATCAATATCAGTCCTTTCGTTAATATCTTTTAAAAACCGAAATTATTTTAAGGTTGTTATACTATTATACACTACCGTTCAATAAAATACAATAGCCGATAGCGAATTTTCGTTAAAATCACCAATAGCGGCTCTCATTTTTGGGTAATTGATAAAACTTTACAATTCGCTATTGAATTAATGAATAATTTTTGGTATAATAACAATAACCAGATTTTTCAGGGGGTACAATAATGGCAGAACAGAAAAAGGCGCCATCTACAAACGGCGAATTCAAAACCTCTCCGCTCGGCTTCGACAAAGCCGAAGTAATGGCATACATAGTACAGCACAACAAAGAGCGTAAAGCCCTTAAGGAAGAAAATGAAGAGCTGAAAAGAGCACTCGAAGAAAAACAGCAGACGAATGAAGGTCAGAACAATGAGCTTACAGCAGAGCTTGAAAAGAAAAAGGCTGAACTTGACGCACAGATCCTTGAAAGCAGAAAGCAGGTTCTTGACGAAAGACGCAAGCTGGCTCAGACCGAAAAAGAACTGCACGTTATGCAGGACAAATACTCTGCCCTGACAGAAGAATTCGCAGAATTCAAAAAACAGGCGGCAGCAAAAATAGATAAAGCAAAGCACAGCGGCGGAACGATTGACCCCGCTCAGCTTGCAGAAATTTCCGCAAAAGCAAATGCCGATGCAAACGCTGTAATAAATGACGCACAGAGCAAAGCAAACGAGATTATCACAGCCGCAAAAGCATATTTTGCCGATACGGTAAAGAAAACATACGATTACAAGCAGTCTGTGCTTGAAAAGGCGGACACATTCGCAAATGGAGTTACATCAGGTGCGGCGGTTGCTCCCGCAATAGATATTCAGGCTGTTCTTGCCGGCATAACCGCCTCAGTAAATGAAGCCGTTGAAAAGGCACTTGCCGGAGCAAATGCCGTAAACGATGCGGTTGCAAAGGCTGTTGAAGATACAAAAGCTGTAAACGATGTACTCGCTAAGGCTGTTGAAGAAGCCTCACAGGCAGAAACAGCCACCGATAACACGGCTGACGTTCCCGAAGAAAAGCTGTCCGATGATGAGGAGCTTATCAACGCAAAAAGCGAGCTTGAAAATATCGGCGGACTTGACGAGAGCGAGCTTGATGCCTACGCTCCTATGGAAATCGAGCCGTATAACTTCGAGCTTAAGCTGGATATGCCGGCTCAGACGGACAATGACGATGACGACGATATGCTGACAGACAACAACGGTCTGCTCAGCTCATTTGAGATAGTTTCGGGTGACGATGACATTTCTGCGGATAACGTAGATACCGGCGATCTGCTCGTTGAGGAAACTCCTGCGGCAGATGATATAGCCGATTTGCTTGCAGAGGAGCCTGTTGTAGCATCTGCTCCCAAAGCCGATGCTGCTCCTGTTGCGGATGATTTCACCGACCTTCTCGCAGAAGAACCTGCGCCTGCTCCCACAGCTAAGGCAGAACCTGCTCCTGCAGCCGATGATTTCAGCGACCTGCTCGCAGAAGAGCCTGCTCCTGCTCCCGCAGCTAAGACTGAACGTGCTTCCGACCGCAGCGGTGATAAACCTAAGGAAAAGCTGAATGAAAGTCGTTCAATGGGTGTTGCCGGCAAGGAAGAAAAGGTGAACGATCCCTGGAAGGATCTCGAAGCACAGATGAACGGCATGACGATTACTCCTCCGCCCTCATCTAAACCGTCTGACGATGACGGAATGACTTCCTCGTTTGACGATCCTACCGCTCCCGCAGCTTCCGCTAAGGAAGAAAAGATTGATATGTCCGATTATTCATCCATGCTCGGCGGAATTAATGACAATATGACCACCAACACGGCACAGTACGATCCTTCGTGGGATCTCAAGATGATGGAAGGTCTTAACGACAATGACGATGACGACGACGAGATGAGCTCGGATAATGTGGGATTCTTCGACCTTTAATCAAAAGTAAATATCATATGCCGGGAAGTGTATGCTTTCCGGCATAATAAATTCAATGCGAACAGGAGTACAAACTTGGAACTTAACACAAGCGAACTTAAAGAAAAGGCAAAAACGCTAAGAGCCGGCGACAAGATAGAACTGAGCGGTACTGTATACACCTCCCGTGACGCCGCACACAAGCGTATAAAACAGCTTATTGACGAAGGCGGAGAACTGCCCTTTGAAATAGACGGTGCGGCTATTTACTACGCAGGCCCGACCGGCACTAAAGAAGGAATGGCAATAGGCTCATGCGGTCCTACGACATCGGGCAGAATGGACCCCTACGCTCCCCTGCTGCTCGATATGGGGTTATCCGCAATGATAGGAAAGGGAGAACGCAAGCCTGCCGTAGCAGACGCCATAAAACGCAACGGTGCGGTATACTTCTGTGCCATAGGCGGTGCAGGCGCACTCGCCTGTCAGTGCATAACCGGGTGTGAGGTAATAGCCTTTGAGGATCTGGGCTGTGAAAGTGTGAAAAAGCTGACTTTCGATAAATTCCCTCTTATCGTTGCAATCGACGCTGTCGGCGGTAACATTTTTGAAACCGGCAGAAAGCAGTACGCAGAGGTCTGATTTAAGGATTTTTATATAAAATATCACGGCGTTTTTGAAGAACGAAAAAAATCGAAAAAAATTTTAAAAAAGTGTTGACAAACGCAAAGCGCTGTGATATAATATAAAAGTCGCTAATACAGAGTGACAAAAAACAGAAAGATATGGCGGTATAGCTCAGTTGGCTAGAGCACTTGGTTCATACCCAGGGTGTCGTTGGTTCAAATCCGACTGCCGCTACCATTTCTACGGCCCGTTGGTCAAGCGGTTAAGACATCGCCCTTTCACGGCGGAATCATGGGTTCGATTCCCGTACGGGTCACCACACTACGATACTCCCGAATGGCTTTACATAGCCGTTTGGGAGTGTTTCTTTTTGTACGGATTTTGGTCTTGGTCTTTATTGCAAAGCAACAAGGTTCTCGTTGCTGTTCGAAATCTTTGATTTCGGTAACAGCAGAGGTTCTTATTTTGAATTTATGGTCTTTAAGCAGGGAATTCGGCTTTTTCGCCGCCCTGCTTTTCTTTTTTGTCAAAGATAAGTGCGTCGGCGATTGCCTGGCTCGTCCTTGTCTGTGCTTCTTGGAACATATGGCAGTAGATGTTCGTTGTCGTTGAAACCTGCGAGTGTCCCAAATCCCCCGATACTGCAACCACATCAACGCCCGCATTGATGAGCAGGCTTGCGTGTAAGTGCCTTAACGAGTGAATGTCGCAGAACCTTATGCTGTTCTTTTCGCAAAACTCCTTGAACCAGAAGTAGGGAGTATTGTTGTTCATAGGGCTTCCGTCCCACTTGATGAACAGACGGCCGTAGTTCTGCCACTTGTCGCCAATTCCGGCGCACTGTTCGTCCTGTTCCTTTCTCAGCTCCCACAGCATATCCATAACGTACTGCGGGTACTTCTGCGTTCTCTGGGACTTCTTTGTTTTCGTTGTGTCGGTATAGATACCGTTCTTTGCCGCCTGCACCCACCCGTACAGCGTTCCGTACGCTATCTTCAGCCCCTCGCCGGTTAGCTTTAACCCTATTTCCAGCACCGGCTTTACTGAATGCTCCTTGTAACTCCTGTCGTATTTCTTTGCTTCTGACATGTCCTTCACCCTCCTGATTTCAGCATATTATTTTGAGCGTGTGGTGTCAAGTTTTATTATACAACATCACCTTTTAATTTCTTTTGGCTTTTTTCTTTTAATTAAAAAACATATTGCAATACGTGTATTTATGTGATATAATAAAATAGATTAAACGCCTTGCATAAGGCAATAAATGTTCAAAACAGAAAAGGAGTAATTATATGGCTGCTTTAAAATCTATGTTTCATGAAGGCGCACCCTATGCTTTTGTTTCCTACTCGCACAGAGATGAGATCGTGCTTAAGACGCTAGAACAGATTCAGCAGGTTTACAACATCTGGTGGGATGGAGAAATGCTGGCCGGAGACAGGTGGGACAGCGAAAGAGCAATGCCTGCAATTGAGGGCTGCAACTGCGTTCTTGCTTTTTACAGCCACAGCTATATCAACAGTATTCCCTGCCGTAACGAGATCGAAACCGCATTGAAGTTTGATAAGAAGATCATTCCTGTTTCGGTCGAAGGCGTAAGCCTCCAGCAGCTCATTCTTGACGTGGAGTCAAAGCTGGACGCTGAAAGTGAAGATCTGAAAAGGATCCACAAACTATGCATGGACATCGGCGGCGGAGAAAAATCCACTAGCGGCAACAAGAAGCTTTACGTGAACCTTAAAAGCACGGAGTGGTCGGACACACTTTACAGGTCTCTTGAGCCTTACCTGAAGCCTTCCGTTTACATGAGAGACTGACTGGTAAACACCGAAGAATACAAATTAATGACAGAATACCTGACAATGCTTGAAAATGGTCTCGACCCCGAAGTTGATTCGGATGAATCCGATGAAACAAGCACTGAATATATATTCCGGTTCCTTGCTGGTATGAGTTATGCGCTGGAACACAAGGGCGAGGTAATGCCAAAAGAGCTTTCTCATGAGCTCGGCGAAGAACTGATGTGCTACTACGGATTTGATGAAGACAGCGAGATCACCGTAAGCGATCTGTCGTGGGTGCTGTACAGAATGATATTTGAAACACGCTGCATGGAACCGTTCATGAAAAAAGGCGGCGATTATGTTGATCTGTATTCTGCCGAAGCAGCCTTACATACGCTTAAATGGATGCATGACAGAGGCATGCTGAATGGTGTGTTCAACTTCTTCTACTATAATAATCCTGACACACCTGTATGGAAATCCTGTTCTGTTGTAGAAACAGTTGAGAATTTATTAAAGTATATGGAAAAAACATATCCCGAAGCGCTCAAAGTATTCGTACTGGGGAAGCAATCTTCCTGCTGCTGATTTGCAGTCATGGCATTAATTAGCTCCCGCGCCGCGGGCAAATGATACTTTTTCAACAAGATGTGAGACGCTGTAAAATAACTCAACACCCAAGCCCGAGCAACCATCCTATGGAAGCTCGGGCTTGCTGATACTACAAAAAAGGATAATGAACCGAAAAAAGCGTATGACAAACAAGCCGGCAGGGAAATGCCATGCACAAAATGTAATAAATATTGAATCAGGCAGCAGACCTGAAAGCCATTCTTTTCAGATGTAACTTATGAAGATTAAAACCGCAGGAAATCATGCCGAACTCAAGAAAAAGCGACTTTAGCCCCCGGCACGGGAGCTAATTAATGCCACGACTGTAAAACAGCTCGTTCTTCATTCTCGCCCACATGCTTTCGCAGCGGGCATTTTCATGACATCTCCCTCCGACGCTGTTCATGCTCTGCTTTACCCCTATTTCCAGCGCCGGCTTTACTGACTGCTCTTTGTAACTCCTGTCGTATTTCTTCGCTTCTGACATGTCCTTCACCCTCCTGATTTTAGCATATTCTTTTGAGCGTGGGGTGTCAAGTTTTATTATACAACATCAAAAAAACAGCAGCCCGAAAAAGAAAAAGCCGCACAAGGTCTGACCCCTGTGCGGCTGAAACGCATTGAATGTATCAGTTTATTTGAGCAGTTTGTTTTCTACCCTGAAATAGTCCACGTCGACATAACCTCCCGTCTGCTTTGTCGGGAAATTGAATATCGCATAACGGTATCCCATAAAATGCAGACCATAATAATTCATTTGCAGCGTGTCTCCTATTTTTGTCCAGTTCTCGCCGTCGAGGCTGTAATAGAAATACGCCTTGTCCGTCGCATCTTTGAAATCGCAGTCGACCCGCAGATACACTTCGTTTTCCGTTATTTCGACCCTTTCCGTTTCAAATTCCTTTTCAACATCGTCGTTATCGTCATACCAAACCGTTACGATATATTTTTTCCCGTCCTCGATTTTTACGGCGACATAACCGTATTTTTCCGCGAAGGCGGCAAACCCCGCAACATCGCCCTCTTTCATTTCTGAAACGTCGAGCTTTATATATGCGCCGCATTCCGGTCCGAAGGTTCGCTGCGAAATGGTGTTTCTCGCATTGGCAACTGTGCCGCAGACATCGACCGTTCTCAGCCTCAGATAGCCTTCCCTCTCGGTGAGCGACCAGAGGCGGTTGTCGGGATTGTGGTTCCATTGCCATTCCAACCCGAGGTTAGAGCCGTTATAATCGCTCTCGCCCGCTTCCTCGGGCGTGTCGGCAAAGCTGTGATAGGATCTCACTATCTGTGAGTTGATAAATTCGTCGCTTGTGACGATGCCCTTTTTCTCGTGACCCGCGATAGGAATCTTGTCGGTCGTTGGCACCTTTCCGTTAACTCCGACTACCGGCCAGCCGTCCTCCCATGTCATGGTCGACACAACGGGAGTCCTGCCCACCGCCCCGTGATCCTGAAATACAAAGCAATACCAGTTGCCGTCCTTATCGTCGACGATACCGCCCTGAGCGGCACCGTCATTCCTGAAGCCCATATTATCTCTGATTATCACTTTCCTTTCCCACTCGCCGTCGAGCGCTTCGCTTCTGTAACAAAGCTGCGTTCTTTTGCTATTAGGAGGCCATGTTATGATAAAAATATAGTAATATCCGTTCAGCTTATAGACGTGAGAACCCTCGGCAAGGCAGCCCTTGACAAGTCCCGCGTTGTTGATGAGTTTTCTCTTGGTTCCGGGCTTGACCGCACTCAGATCCTTTTCCAGTTCAACGCACCATATCTCTCCGCCGCCGTAGATAAGATACACCTTGCCGTCGTCGTCGAACAAAAGACTCATATCATGGAAGCACTCGTCATACACGAACCTGTCCCATTTTCCGTTTTCTATATCGTCGGTATGATAGATATAAGTTTTTCCGGTGGAGAAGGAAGTGAAGCCGGCGTAATACACACCGTCGTTATATCTGAGGGTAGTCGCCCACTGACCCTTGCCGTAATTGTTTTCCCCGTTTCTTAAGGCAAGTTTATCACTGTCCTCCAGTGTATCAAAAACGTAATTTACTATTTCCCAGTTTACAAGGTCGTAGGATTTCATTACGGGACACCCCGGAGACAGGTGCATGGTCGTCGAAACCATATAAAACGCGTCGTCAACGCGGATTATATCAATATCGGGCACGTCGGCGAAAATAACGGGATTTGTGTAGTTTCCGTTGCCGTCGTCGGTTGAAGTTATCGTGGATTTTATGATATCCTTATCAAGCACTTTGGGGTCCTCCTCTTTTTCGGGCTCGGTGGTGACGCTCGGTAGCGGATTCGACGTCGACGTCACGGAGCTCGTGCCAACTTCCGCCGTGCATGCCGTCAGCGTCAATACCGCCGTCAGCGCCGCGGCGAACCTAACAAGTCTTTTCATCTTTCCTCCTTATTTTCCGTTGCCGCCGTCAGCCGTCAAGCTCAAGACCGCTTACGGTGACATTGTAGGTGATGGATGTGAACGGCGTCTCTTCGCCGTTTACTTTAAGCGCCAGACGATAGTTTATCCATGTTATGTCTGTTTTCGCTGCGAATATTCCGCATTCCTCCGTGCCGTAAATCAGCGATCCGACCTCGGAGCCGCCCCAGCCGTTTGCAAGCCCATTTTCCGACGAGCTTGCTGGATCGAGTTCCTTATTTACGGGAACTTCAACCTCTCCGTTTTCGGTTGCCAGCGTCAGCGATCTCACAAGCACCTTATACTTCGCATTGGTATCGGTATTAATAAACCCGAGGTTGACTATGGCGCTGTCCTTTTCAAAAGAAGAGGATTTTATGGAATAGTCCCCGTCCTTCGGAATGTCGAGCATCGCAGAGGGGCTCGGTCCGGGCTCGGTCTGTCCCGATAATACCAGCGTCATGTAGGGTATATCGGTGGAGGCTATGTCCTCTTCAGGACGAAGCTGCTCGTCGCCCTTCGAAAACTTCCACGACTTAAGCTCTATATCGGAGCCGGAAAATACGAAATAAACGTCATGGTTTCTTCCGTCAAACTTCGCAAAGCTGTCCGAGCGTATTTTGGTATAATCCGCGCAGTCGAACTCGACGAACGCAGCGGCTTTGGAGGAGATATCGTCAAGACGAACCTCTATTCTTCCCTTGCCCTTGACCTCAGCGATAAACTCTGATGCCCCGTAGCCGAAGTCTGCTCCTCTTACATATATCCACGCGCCGTCGGCGGTGCTTTTTGCGGCAGGATCAGTTACCTTGTCGTATCCGATATCCGCACAGGTGAACATCAGCGCGCCGCTGTTATAGGTATAGGGGTCGACCAGCTTTATCTGCGCTACGCCCTTCTTGCTTGCCGCAGTTATGGGGATATCGCCCGTTGCCTTGTCCATGGGCAGATAGTCTGCCATCATACTGCGGAAGCCCGCTTTTCCTCCCATAAGCTCCTCCAGAAGAAGCGTATGGTGAATGATGTAGTTTACGCCCTTATATTCAATGAAATGAGTGTGGTTGTTAGCCCAGCGAAGTCCGGATGCCCCGTCGGCGTTCTCTCCCGCATTATAGAAATAGGGTCCTCTGCATTCCCAACTATCTGCGTCGAGAGGGGTCTTGGTGGTCATATACGCCATGCTGCACGCGGGCGGAACATCGACCCCCTCGTACTCCTTCCAGCCGGTCTTGTGATCCTGCCAGTCGGTGCAGTATGTATAGTAATATACTCCGTCGATATAGTTCAGCTCGCTCGCCTCAAAAAAGTAGGGAGCGTCAATGGAAACAAATTCGCTGTCAAAGGAAAGCATATCCTTTCCCAGCTTTGCTATCTTCGGGATCTTGGAGTGCATAGTGTTGCCGTCTGCCGGTGTGCCTCCGCCGAAGGAGAGCCAGCCTACGCCATTTTCGTCAATGCACACGCCCGGATCAAAAGGTGCGGGGCAATTCTCCAGCCCAGGCATATTCTGATAAACCAGAGGCTCGCCGAGCGGATCGGTCCACGGCCCCACAGGGTCGGTGGAGGTTATCACGCCCACGCCCGCGCCGCCGTTTGAGAAGTAAAGGTAAAAATGCGTAAGTCCGTCGTCTTCAACGCGGGAAGCTATCGACGGTGCCCACGAGTTATTTATCCACGGCGCGATCTCTCCGACCTCTATCCTGCCGTGATATATCCAGTTTACCATATCGTCGGTGGAAAATACCACAAGCGATTTGATATAGGCGTAGTCGTTCTTTGTTCCCTCTTCCGCCTGCTGTTGGTCGTTCGTGCCGTAAACGTAAAGCCTTCCGTTATATTCAACCGCGGTGGGATCGGCGCAGAATATGTTCGGCGAGATGGGATTTGCATTCATCTCGTTCTTATAAACGTTACCGCTTACGCTGTCGATAATTATGCCGTTGTTCAGACTGTCCATAATTTTCTCCTCTGATACCGTGCCGCTTTCATTCGTTTCGGAATTCGAAGCGCTGGAAACGTCCGCGGTTCCGGAGGAGCCGGAAGCGTCGGGCTCGGAGCTCCCGCTGCTTGTTTCGCCGCCGTTCGAGCAGCCCACCGTCATAAACAGAGCCGCTGCACACAAAATAGCCGCTAATTTACTTGTGATCTTCATCGTTAAAACCTCCGTTTTGTTTCTCGTGTCCAAAGACACCTTTAAGTTTATTATACCAATAAACAACACAAAGTCAATAACCGATATCTGTTTTGTCCACCTTTTAATCATAATATGCACCTTTTCGGTTGACATAACCGCGTGAATGTGAATAAGTTACAATTTATACGAAAGCTTGTTTCCGGCATACTCTGTCGCTGAACACGTCAAAAATCCTTCCCCGTCAGCGGCAGAATTTACCGCAGAGCGGGGGTTGATGTGGTTGCGGGAACGGGCTTTTTATGAACGCGTGAAAGGACGAACGAAATGTCAAGAAAAAAATTGCCGTAATAACCGCAAGAGCCGACGACCGCACCCAGAAGGATATCATATGCGGGATAGCCGAGGCGGCATTTGCCGCGGATACGGACGTGGTGATGTTTTCAAATATTTATAATCACCGGATAAGGGACGAATTTCTCAATTTTGAAAATATCATATACGATTTTTTTGATCCGAGCGGCTTTGACGGAGTTATTGTCACTGCGGAAGCGTTTCTGGACATTTCCACCACAAAACCTCGCAAAGAGATCTGCGAGGTTTTTGTTTTATGTATTTTGTCGCTTTTGTCTTTTAAAACGTATGGCGGTTTTCCGCAAGCCATGCAAGGCAAGGTAAAAACCACTTTCAGCAGATTTTATATCTGAGGTTATCATATCACAAATTAGTGTTGCTCCGCATTTTCTGTTCAATTTCCTTACGTCACCACTTATGTTTATCAGTTACTTTGCAGTTTAATCTGCAAAATAACTTGTTGCTATGCAAAAAATCCACCGACCTTAAAAGTCAGTGGATTTTAATATTCTCTTCAAAAAATCTGATAAGGGTATCCATAACTCCGCCTGCCGCCTGAATACTGCCAATCATCAAGAGATCGGAGTTAAGCGATGAATAATCAATATCATAACCGGCATTTCTGATAAGCAATACAAAGAAAACTCTCTCCGTTCTGCCATTGCCCTCTCTGAACGTCGGTTATCGTAAAACCCTCCATTTCTGTGGAAGCAATTGCGTTATCTACAGCACGTTCAATCGTCATAGCAGTTATAATAATCACCCCGTTTCATTTTTATTATATTATACTCCTGTTTGCCGATAAAAACAATACTTATCCCCCGCAATTTCAATTTAAAATGATATTTGTTTCTTTATTGCAATGAAAATTTGACATACCAATATCAAAAATCGGAATGCCCGTAAATATTGACATACCCATAAAAAAGTGATATAAATTAGTCGTAAAAGCAGATAATAATGTCTGTATTTTATATCATTCTACGGAGGTGTTTCAATTATGATGGGAAGACTCAGAGCGATGCGTGAGCCGCTCAAATATGTACAGGGCAGAGATGCACTGCTTAAATTTCACGAAGAAATGGGTTATATGGGCAAGCGCTGGCTGTTTGTATGCTCAAACAGCGGTTACAAGGCCTGCCACGATAAAATAGAAAAGAGCTTTGAAGGGCTTGATGACTACAGACGTTACGAGGTATTCGGCGGAATATCCAGCAACGGCGAAATAAATAAGATGAAGGCTATCGTAGAGCAGGACAACATTGATACGGTAGTAGCTGTAGGCGGCGGCAGTGCCGTTGATACAGCAAAGGCTACCGCATACTACAGCGGAAAGCACATTGTAATCGTGCCTACAGTTGCGGCTACGGATGCTCCCTGCACTGGACTTTCCGTAATTTACAATGATGACCACAGCTTCGATAAATATCTGTTCTACCCCACAAATCCCGACGCTGTAATGGTCGATACGACCGTTATCGCAAATGCGCCCGTCAAGTTCCTTATTGCAGGTATGGGCGATGCACTCGGCACATATTTCGAGGGTCGTGCTTCTATCCGCACCGAATCCGCAAGCCTTGAGGGTACGGGCATCACAAGAGCGGGTCAGGCACTTGCTCGTCTTTGCTATGACACACTCCGTGAATACGGCAAGCAGGCTATCGAGGCTTGTAAGGTACACGCCGTTACTCCCGCACTTGAAAATATCGTTGAAGCGAACGTTTACCTTTCAGGTGTCGGCGCCGATAACGTAAACTGTGCCGCCGCTCATTCATTCTACAACGGCGTTACTTCTCTCGGCATAAAGCATGCAGATCACGGCTGTTGCGTTGCACTCGGCACGCTTGTACAGCTTGTGCTTGAGGGTGCGCCTAAAGAAGAATTCAAGGAAGTGCAGGACTTCTGCCTTGAGGTCGGTCTTCCCGTAACGCTTGAAGAAATCGGCGTTACAACTCCTGAGCAGGTAAAGACTATTTCCGAGAACGCTTGTATCCCCGGCGAAACTATCCACAACCTCGCCGGCGATGTACAGCCCGTTGAGCTGTATGACGCTATTATGCAGGCTGACGCTATGGGTAAGATTGCACTCGGCAAATAAGCATAACCGAATAACGAATAACAAAAATCACCGGACCTTTAGCACTGTGCGAAAAGGGCCGGTGTTTTGTTTTGCTGAGTATGCCGACAATGGCTTTAAGCCTTTCAAGGTTTTAATATCGGCATAAAACAAAACCGCATCAGAACGATGCGGTTTTAATGGCTGGGGTGGAAGGATTTGAACCCTCGAAATGGCGGAGTCAGAGTCCGATGCCTTACCACTTGGCGACACCCCAATATTCTTTAAGTTATCACTGCCGTGACAACGTAGATTATTATATCACACTGAAAAGCCGATGTCAAGCATTTTTTGAAATATTTTTCGATTTTTTTGGTTGTTCCCGTTTTTTGAATTACTTATAGTTATATTCCGAACAATTTAAACAATCCGTCAATTTTTCTCCCCCATTTTGTTGACTATAAATATACCTGCGCTGACCAGTACAAGAGCAATCAGCGACTCAAGGCGGAATGCCTGCTGTGCCTCTCCGAGCAGAAGCGCAGAAAGAAGCACACCGCAAACCGGGTTCATAAAGCCGAAAACAGCGATTTTCGATACGGGGTTGTACTTTAACAGCAGGCTCCAGATCGAGTAGGCGCAAGCGGAAATAAACGCAAGGTAAAAAAGCATCAGTACGGCAGGCAGGGGCGATTCGGGCAGAGTTATGCTGCCGCCTGCAAGTAATCCGATAACGGTCATGACCGCACCGCCGAGCAGAAATTGCCAGCCGCTGAGCATCATAGTGTCGGTGTCTTTAGAAAAGCGTTTTATAAGCACGGAGGAAATCGCATAGGCAATGGTGGAAAGAAGAATAAAGCCATCTCCTGTAAGGCTGAATCCGCTGAGCAGAGAGCGGTCGAGATTTATAACTACTATTCCCGCAGTGCCAAGCACACAGCCGATAATCTTGAATTTTGTCAGCTTTTCAAGGCGAAAAACAAGCGATGAGATAAGTATGCACACAAACACGCTCATGCCCTCAATGACGGAAGATTTCACGCCGCTTGTATTGGCAAGTCCGATATAGAAGAACAGGTACTGTAAAATCGTCTGAGTAAGGCTCAGTGCCGCCACCTTCGGCAGTTCCTTGATTTTCGGAACAAGCGGTTTTTTGTGCATTATGCTTCCTGTTATAATAACCATAATTCCTGCTGCGAAAAAACGTATCCCCGCAAAAAGTATCAATGACATCGGTTGTGAAGTGTCAACGCCAAAAAGCCCGTAACCGATTTTTACGCAGGGAAAAGCACTGCCCCACAAAGCAGAGCAGAATATTGCGAGAATTGCGGCTATCCAAGTTTTTGTCAGAATATCGGCTTTCATAATGACCTCGTTATATGCACAAAATAAGCGGTGTACCTTCGGCACAAACGCACAGACACACCGCTATATATTTTATCACTCTGAAAGAACAAGGTCAATACTGTTTTTTCTGATATTCCGACAGCGTTGCGGAACGCACAGCATCATCCGGAATGTTATCTGCTGAGCCGCATTGCAATCACCGATATATCGTCGCTCTTTTCGTCACCGGCATAGAATCTGGCAGTATTGGCGACTTCTTTAGAGAATTCCTTAAGGTCGGGCTGTTTATCCATTTCCCTGTAAAGCCATTTCTCGTTCAGCTCTGCACCGTCGCTTGTCATAACTATCATATCCCTGCTTCCTATCGTAAACGTTCTCCTGTCGTATACAGGCTCGTCCTTTACTCCTATCGGCAAGCCCTTACAGCCTATGGTGACAAAGCGGTTTCCGCACTTGATATAAGTGTTGGCACTGCCTGCCTTGTATAAGTCAATCTTTCCGCTGTAAAGGTCGACAGCACATATTTCAAGAGTAGCAAAGCTCTCATCGGAGGATTTGCACACAAGCGATGTATTGATTACGCTGATTGCCGCCTCTACTCCGACACCTGCCTGCAAAAGACGTATTAGCATAGCGCAGGCAAACGATGAGTCAACTCTCGCCCTGCCTCCGCTGCCCATACCATCCGATAATACAACATACGCTGTACCGTTCTTATCTATGAAGCTCTCGTAATAATCGCCGCAGGCAGTACCCTCCGTCTTGCTTATCTGACATATTTCAACGTCAAGCGTGTAGGTGGTTCCTGAAAAAAGACTCAGCTTACATGCCCCTCCGACACGGCTCAATGTCGGCAAATCAAAGCGGCGGCGGAAAGCAAGCGTCATAGCCTCGCATATATCCTGCTTTGATGCGAAAAAACCGGTATCGGAATATGCCTCGACAAACATTCTTCCCTGCTCGCCAAGCTCCACATTCACTGCGTCTGCATCTTCACAGCCGAGCTTCGACAACACATTGCTGGCTGTTTTATTGTACTGAGGCTCTATTTCTCCGCTGTTTTCAATCTCATCGGATAACTGCGAGAGAATCTGCTCCGTTGCCGACAGCTGAGCCGTCAGGATATTACGCATACGGGCAATTCTTCGTTTTTCCGTACTGCTCGCTACATAAACATCACACAGCCTGCGGATTTTGTCAATCAGTTCCTGCTTTTTAGGGCATCGTTCGCTTAAAGGCTCAGAAAAAGCATCCGGATCGGCACTTTCACCGGACTTTACCATATTTGTAATCTTCGCAAACTGTTTAATGCTGTCGCCGTACTCCTTGCCCCAGCATTGCATATTATACCTGCACTTACGGCATATTTCGTCACAGGCTGTATTGTACACCCAGCTTATATCGCTTCCTATATTATTATCCAGCTTTTCGGCAGTGATACCGACCGTTCTTCTGACCTCGGCAATCGCTCCTCCGGCAAATTTCAGCCGTTTTGAAAACAGTTTTCTGACGCTGTTTTCACCCGCTTTAACTCTGGCAATATCGCCCTGCTCGGCTGTAAGCTTTGCCGGTAACAGCATAAAGACCGCCGACGACATGAATATGCAGGCAACAACGGCGAGCTTTGAATTATCCATTCCGAACAGCGCAGTGCCAAGCGTTGCGGTCAGCACAAAGCCTCCTGCGGCACTCAGCTTTCTTCCGCCGCTGAACATACCTCCGACAGCCGCCGCAGGAGCAACAACAGCCGCAAGAAAAGCGTAGTCGGCCGTGGCAACCGCACACCCGAGTGCAGACACCGCACCGCACACAGCACCTGCTCCCCTGCCGTACTTCATAGCACTGCAAAGAGAAAGGCAGGATGCGAAAATTATTCCTATATTGAAGATGCCGACGCTGTAGTGCGAAAGTATACCGGACACTATAGCACAGCCGCCCAGAACGCAGATAAAGCTGTGAGGATCGCTGCGGACGGTTATCTTTGCTATCTCACGCTTTTCGGCAAGCCGTGACAAGCGTAAAGCGACAACCGCACCTCCGCCTGCCATGACCGAAAGAATAATGCAGTTCATCACCTCGCTTACGGTAGATGATGTGAGAAAATTCGCCGCAAAGACAGAGCCTGCCGCCGTGACAGCCGATACTATCTCGGACACGGCTGATTTTCTGCGTGAAACTATCATACGGATGGCAACAACGGAAAGCAGAGCCGATGTAACGGTAACGCCGTCGGTATAATTTCCGCCGAGAATATAGCCTGCAACACTTCCCACAAATGCGCTGATGCAGTCGATTCCGCTCATAGCCGCCGCAAACGATGCCGCAAACGGCGATGGCTTTCCGAGCACTGTACTCATTGAAATTACCGCCGCCGCTATCATTACAGCCGTACATCTTATTACCGAATGTTCACGGATATTTATCTTATCCTTTGTTACTGCCCTTGACATTTCAAACTTCCTTTCGCTTTCAGACATCCGTCACCTACCATGTAATTATTTTACAGTTGTCCGACAGCGTTTTTTGTCGCAACGGGTAATGATACTACGCAAAAGAAAGGAGGTGCTGTCGTTTACGGTATAATGCGATTTCAAGTGATTATTTTCGGGAAGATTTTCTGCTGAGCTCCGACATAAATAACGCCGAAAGGTTGTGATTGTTATTTGTTTATATTTACAATTTTTGTTGTCTAACATTCACAAAAGCGATTGTATAAGCTTGATTTTGTACAATAAAAATGTTAATCTAATAATAAGGAAGTATTTCTTGATGCAAGAACAGGAAGTCAACACAAGAAACAAAACAACATAATAAGAAAAACGGGGTGAACTATTGTGAAAAAACTTACTAAAACAGCAATTCTAATCTTATCGGTACTTATGTTATTCGGTTGTACGGAAAACAACGCACAGAGCGGTGCAGGAGATACTACACCGCCTGCGGAAAATTCGGTTACTGAAAGCAAAACCGAAAGCTCGGCTACAGAAAACAGCTCTGCAACTGATAATACA
>ENA-OWPL01000315-OWPL01000315.1-human-gut-metagenome-genome-assembly--contig:-NODE-315-length-34971-cov-26.848608_pt1 | contig 34971 bp, 22 predicted proteins | sample MGYA00248263_ERZ651844 | MGnify/ENA primary metagenome ERZ651844 (study PRJEB26924, sample SAMEA4378256) | human gut metagenome | biome: human gut; feature: human-associated habitat; material: faeces...
TTGAGTTTCACACAAGTCCCATCCATTGCGACAATATAGAGATAATGCAAAGCCACCTCGCTTGGCGTAGCCTGATAAGCCTCGCCTTTCTTGCCATTGCGAGCGGCTTTCTGTGCAGCCTTTGCCTCATCCTCCTTCATCGTCTTCACCTCACGCGCCGTTTGCTGACGCAGATATTCGATTGCCCCGGAAAGCATACTTGCGGTAGAGGATTGTCTGCCCACGATGGCATTGAGACGAACCATCATCTCTGCCACAGCCGAGGTCATATATCTACTGCCGCTCATGCCCTTCCACCAAGAGAAAGAGCCATCCTTGTTTTGGAGTTTTTTCAAGAGAGCGACATACTTTTTTACCTTAGTCAGCAAAGTATCAGAAGCCGAAGTCAAGCCCGAAGCATCGTCGATGTCCTTGGCATTCACGTTTGTGGTCTTCTGGATATGGCGACTGAGGGTGTTGGCATAGATAGCAGCCATCAAGGAGAGTGCATCCTCCTCGGTAGGATTGCTGATGGAAGGAAGTGCCTTCAACATCAACCAACTAGGATTGTTGGTGTATTCCACCGTCACCTTGGTAAAGCGATCCTCCTTCACCTGCTTGCCATTCTTATCGAGGAAGAGACGGCTGAGGTCGAAGTCTTTCTTGCCTGCCTCATGGAGCGTGATAGGAAGCGTATTGACCACCAACTCTTGATTGCTCAACACTGGCAGATAATGTTGCTCACCATCACTATAGCCATTGCCTGCGGCTACCACCTTATTGATATAGGTACCCTCTCGCAAACCTTCCACATCGAAGTTCAAGGTAGCGGTGCCATTGGCATCCACATTATATTTCTGCGACTTCTGCCATACCACCTTCCCCGTCTCAGGGTCGATGATTTGCATACGAGCCTCGCCATTCACCTTCTTGTCGGAGGTATTGAAGACCTTGGTGACGAGCACCGCCTTGTCGCCCTCACGGAGGAAGCGAGGCAAGTTAGGTTGTACCATGATGGTCTTCTTCGCCACAGCCTCGTCCATCAAGAGTCCGTTGCGCATCTCCTTGTCGTGTGCCAAACCGATGAACTTCCAGGTGGTGACACTCTCAGGAAGCGTGAACTTCAAGTGAACATTACCCTTGGCATCCGTCTCCACGGCAGGATTCCAAAAAGCAGTCTCATTTAGATTCTCACGCAACTGAACATTGTCCAATGATGGAGTCATGGCATCATCTTCTTCGTCCATTTCCTTTGGGGCAACATAATCTGCCACAGCACCACTAGCCTCATGTTTGTAGAGAGCAGCCGTCTCCACCGTCCTGTCTGCCATCGGAGTAGCAGCACCCAAGCCACATATTCTGCTGGTCTTACTCTGTTTTTTCACTGAAGTGACTTTGGCAAGGGCAACACATTCTTGCAAGACGTCGTTGCCAAACCATCCGATACCTCCAAAGTACTGGGAATTGAATCGGTCCACATCTAGTTCTTTCTCATCATAGTACTTCGTTGGATAGTTCGCACCCAAGTAAATCTCCGAGAATCCCAGATTATCGGTCCAATAACAATTAGGATAAGTCTGATACAAACCGAGCGACAGATCCCATGTATGCTTGGCGATGGCATCGAGCGACTTGTCGTAGAGCACGCTCATCAGTTGCGCCTTGGCTGGCTTGCCGTCCGGTGTCGTGATATTCAATGTCCATTCCTCCTTTTGTCCCGGTATCAATCGGTTGCGGAAACTCTTCCAAGCGATATTGAGTTTCTTCTCTGGCAAAGGTCGAGCGATGGTCATCTTGTTGGTATAGCATACGCCATTCTTCACAAAACTGTAGTTGATGACAACTCCCGAAGCAAACTCAGGCTTGTAGGTGAAAGGCAAGGTGACGATGCTGTCGCCGATTTCCCAAGCCCCCTTCTCCAACAACTTGTTGCCAGCAATGATGGAATACAGGATGTGAACGCCATTCTCGGATGAACCCACCTGCACATAGACCGGTTTGCCATCACGTGGGAAGGTCTCGGCAGTCTGATAACTCCAGTGGGTCGTGGTCTCGGCTGGTCGCTGATCGTTCATGCTGAAGAGCGTAAACTTCTGTCGCAAGGTATCTTGCTCGCAGATAGCCTCCAGGGTGTGAACACCCGAAGCCAAGCCCGACTTCATATCCACAGGAGCATTGGTGGCAGCCTGATTCCACTCCCCTTCGTCGATGCGATAGCGCACGTTGCCGCTGATCTCCATACCGCTGGCATTGCGATAAGAGAAGGTAACCTGCTTCAAACTATCCACCTCGATACGTTTTGGAATATCCACACTCAAAGCCGTAGGACGAGTACCTAGCGGAAGACTCATCTCGCCCTCATGGCTCTCACCACTCAGGTCGGTGACCACAGCCTTCACATCGAAGCTGAAGAAACGAGCCTTGCGCATGAAGTCATTCATATAGGCGATGTCTCTGTCCTGGCGGTCGGATGGGAATGCCTCTAGAGGTATCTCCACATCGAAGGTACCATCCTCACGAGTCGTTCCCTCTCCCTTCATCACTTGACTAGGCGATGTACGGTCGCCCCACCACCATAGTTGGTTGCGGCGAGTCACTGTATAGCTCACCTTGGCTCCCTGCACAGGCACACCAGCATAGGTCTTGGCAGCAGCTTTCACCACCACGGTGTCGCCCCAGGTATATTTTTGGTTCACCTTCGGGAAGGTAATCTCAAAGGTAGGTCGCTTGTATTCCTCCATACGGAAGTAGCGAGTAGCACCACCGGCTTCACGGGTATGCACACTATAGGTGCCAGTCACTCCATCCTTCGGGAGTTCGAAGTCGGCGGAAGCCGTTCCATATTCATCCGTCGTCACCTTCTTTTCGGCTATCTGCTTCCAGTGGGTGTCACGAAGTACAAGCGTCAATGGCTCATTTGGCAATACATGGGTATCGAAGGCTTTCTCCACAAGACTGGAGATGGCAGAAACGTGAACGGTCTGTCCTGGGCGATAGATAGCTCTATCCGTAAAGAGCACCGTATGTTTCTCACAGTCCTTTCTCTCGTAATATCTGCCACGCGAGAGATAGGTCCATCTCGCAGGCGTATATTTGTCTTGGCTGGTAGAGATGAGGATGTCGCCATCCACATTCTTATAGCGAGCCTCTCCATTCTCATCGGTGGTCAGGCGGGCATGCACCTTGCGCTTGTCCTTGCCCTTCTTGGCATCATAACTTCTCTCGTAGAGCAAGATTTGGGCACCAGCGATAGGCTGACCGGTCGTGGCGCTCACCACCACATAGCGATGACTGTCGTCGGGCAACTGCTGTGACATCAGCGCCAAGTCACTTACATAGAAGAGAGCACGCTGAGGTTTGATGCTCACATTGTCGGAGGTCACTTCGAGCAGATAAGCACCCAGTGGCAGGTCGGCTATCTCGAAGGAATCTTTCACCTCCTCATAGTTGGGATGACCATAAAACGACTTGGTGAAATCCTTCTGATGGAAGGCATTCGTCTTCGATTTCAGCAGTTTATAGTCGTCGTCTTCATTCTCCACATTGTAGTCATTGTCGGCAGTGATGTTGATGCGAGAGAGCGTCAACTTCAAGGATTGCAAGTTGCGCACCTTCACCTTGAGCCATGCTTTTTGGCTAGGACGGATCACGGTAGGAAGTCCCTCGCAGACAAACATCGGTTCGGTGAGTCGCTTCTGAGCATTGCGCAGCACATTCATTCTCGACCAGCCGCCCCATCGATTCAAAGCATAGTTGATATAGTTGAGCTTGTCCAATGGCTTGGCATCGGCGGCACTTTCCATAAAGCGATAGTGCTCCACGGCGAGTTCGCCAGCCTCCGGAATATCTTGATAGACATGGATGAGCGAGTCGATGGTGTTGAGATACTTCGACTTTCTCACCTCCCTCACGTCTGCCATGCGGTCTTTCTGGGTCATTTCAAAGGCACAGAGGCAGGCAGCTCCTCGATTGCACACCTTATTATAATAGGCGTACATCAGTTGATAAGCTTCCTGGGTGTCAGCCTCGAAACCGATCACGTGTAACATATCGTTGCCAAAAGTAGCTCCATCCATGCCCTTCAAGGTCAACGGCGTATATTCCGTGGAGAGATGGCTAGCCAAGAGTTCGGGATGAGCCAAGGCCTTGCCGAAACATTCGGTCGCTTTGCTCCTATATTCCGAATCAGCTTCCACTTCATTTTCTCCCCATTCTATGGGTTGTGCGCGGTCAACCACGACATCCTCTTCACCAGTACGCCACATTTTTCCCAATGCCGCATACCACACCGCCTGCAGCACGGGGTCTTGGGCTTGCGCTGCCTTCACCTCCATCCTCTTGATGGCAGGAGCCAAGGAGTCGGGCGAGAGGGCATACCACAAGCTGGCACGGTTCATCTCCGCCGCCAAGAGCTGACCATAGTCTTTCGCCAAGGTCGCCTTGTCGATGATTTTCTTCATCACGGCGATCTCGCTCTTCGGCAAGTCCTTGTTCCGCATCTCGATGGCTTGCTTCCATAGGTTGCTGTAAGTCTGCGCCCCTGCTTGCGACATCACAAACAAGGATATGAGGAGTGTCAAAATGTTTCTTTTCATACGCCAAGTGTATTTTATGTTAATAGTTCCGTGACAAACATCAAACTTTGTATGCAAAAATACAAAAAAATATCTGTTATCAAACCAAATAACGAAAACTTTTTGCTATCTTTGCATCAAAATTATACAAATAACCTAAATTAAACATTAAGATTATCCATAATCAACAAATAATCAAAGACAATGGCAGAAAAAAAGTATGGTCATTTTGATGACGCAAATCGCGAGTACGTGATTACCGACCCTAAGACCCCTTGGCCTTGGATCAACTATTTGGGTAATGAGGATTTCTTCTCATTGATCTCCAACACAGCAGGTGGCTACTCCTTCTACAAGGATGCCAAGTTCCGTCGCATCACACGCTATCGTTACAATGGCGTGCCTATGGACAACGGCGGTCGTTACTTCTACATCAAGGATGGTGACACCGTCTGGAACCCTGGTTGGAAACCTTGCAAGACCCCACTCGACTCCTACGAGTGCCGCCATGGCATGAACTACACACGCATCACCGGTAGCAAGAACGGCGTGGAGGCAAGCGTGCTCTTCTTCGTTCCTCTCCACACTTGGGCTGAGGTGCAGAAGATGACTCTCAAGAACAACTCTTCCGAGACCAAGACCCTCAAGGTATTCTCTCTCGCTGAGTGGTGCCTTTGGAATGCAGCCACCGACATGGAGAACTTCCAGCGCAACTTCTCTACGGGCGAAGTGGAGATAGAGGGCAGCACCATCTACCACAAGACCGAGTATCGTGAGCGGCGCAACCACTATGCTTTCTATACTGTCAACACCGAGATACAGGGCTACGACACCGATCGTGAGACTTTCGTGGGTCTCTACAATGAGTTCTCAGAGCCTGAGGCTGTGATGGAAGGCAAGCCTCGCAATAGTTTTGCTCACGGATGGAGCCCTATCGCCTCCCACTACATCGAGGTGACCTTGAAGCCAGGCGAGAGCCGCGACCTCATCTTCCTCTTGGGATATGTGGAGAACGAGCAAGACAAGAAGTTCGTTGCCAAGAAGGTAATCAACAAGGAGAAGGCTCACGAGTTGATCGCTAAGTTTGACACCACAGAGAAAGTGGACGCAGCCTTCGCCGAACTCAACAAGTACTGGGACAACCTCCTCAATATCTTCACCGTGAAGAGCGGCAACGACAAGCTCGACCGCATGGTTAATATCTGGAACCAGTATCAGTGCATGATCACCTTCTGTATGTCTCGCTCAGCCAGCTTCTTCGAGAGCGGTATCGGACGTGGCATGGGATTCCGTGACTCCAACCAAGACCTCGTGGGCTTCGTACATCAGATACCAGAGCGTGCTCGCCAGCGCATCATCGACATCGCCAGCACCCAGTTCCCTGACGGCGGATGCTATCACCAGTACCAGCCTCTCACCAAGCGTGGCAACAACGACATCGGTGGCGGTTTCAACGACGACCCTTGTTGGCTCATCTTCGGTACCGTGGCTTATATCAAGGAGACGGGCGACTTCTCCATCCTCAATGAGCAGGTACCTTTCGACAACCAGCCTGGTAGCGAGGTAAGTCTCTTCGAGCACTTGAAGATTTCGATGAACCACGTCATCAACAACCTCGGTCCTCACAATTTGCCACTCATCGGAAGAGCCGACTGGAACGACTGTCTCAACCTCAACTGCTTCTCTTGGGACCCTAACGAGAGTTTCCAAACCACAGAGAACAAGGGCGAAGGTTCCAAGGCAGAGAGTCTGATGATTGCAGGCTTGTTTGTCGTAACAGGCAAGGACTACGTGGCATTGTGCCGTCAACTCGCCAAGGAGGCAGCCAACGACCATCAGGGCTGCATCGCAGGCATGGCTGAGGAAGATTACCTTGCCGAGGCTGAGCGCATGCAGAAGGCTGTGGATGAGATGAGCGAGGCTGTGAAGCAGCATGGATGGGATGGCGAATGGTTCCTCCGTGCCTACGACTTCTTCGGCAACAAGATCGGTAGCGACGAGAACGAGGAAGGCAAGATTTTCATCGAGAGCCAGGGATGGTGTACGATGGCTGGCATCGGCTTGGAGGACGGTCTCTGCGCCAAGGCCTTGGACAGTGCCAAGGAGCGACTGGAGTGCGAGCACGGCATGGTGCTCAACAATCCTGCCTACACCACTTATCATGTAGAGATGGGCGAGATTTCTTCTTATCCTGAGGGTTACAAGGAGAATGCCGGTATCTTCTGCCACAACAATCCTTGGGTAATCATCGGCGAGACCGTTGCCGGACGTGGCAATGATGCTTGGAAGCACTACACCAAGATTCTGCCTAGCTACGTGGAGGAGAAATACCAGACCTTGCACAAGGTGGAGCCATACGTCAACTGTCAGATGGTAGCGGGCAAGGATGCTGCCAAGCCTGGCGAGGGCAAGAACTCTTGGCTCACGGGTACTGCGGCTTGGATGTGGTACACCGTCAGCGAGTTTATCCTCGGCATCAAGCCAGACTATGAGGGTTTGAACATCGATCCTTGCTTGCCAAGCACAGCCAAGGAGTATGAGGTAACCCGCAAGTTCCGTGGTGGCGAGTATCACATCATCGTGAAGAATCCTGAGGGCAAGGAGAAAGGCGTGAAGCAGATTACTGTAGATGGCAAGGCTATCGAGGGTACTGTGATTCCTTGCGCAGACGGTAAGCACGAGGTAGTGGTGGAAATGTAAATAATTTGCAATACTACAAAAAATAAGCCCTAGCTATGTAGCGATTTGTTACGTAGCTAGGGCTTTTTTATATCCTTTCTTTCTTCTACAAAGTGGTGATTCGGAGTTCTATCGATTGGCTGTCTGCCACTGATAGGTCTCGGCGCAATGGAGGTCGGCACTTTGGTCGGCTATCATCAACTTGAAGTCGCCTTCCTCCAGCACCCACTTGCCATCATAGCCCACGAAGGCGAGGTCGTCTGCCTTCAAGTCGAAGGTGACGGTCTTGGTCTCGCCTGGCTGCAACTCCACCTTGTCGAAGGCACGGAGGCGGCGACCATCAGGGGTCATGCTGGCGATCAAGTCGCTGCTGAAGAGGAGCACGCTCTCCTTGCCTGCCACCTTGCCGATGTTCTTGACATCCACAGACACGCGGATGACATCGCCATGGCGGAAGTCTTTCTGAGCCACACGGAGGTTGCTATACTGATAGGTGGTGTAACTCAAACCCTGGCCGAAGCCCCACTGCTGGGTAATCTTGGCATTGTAGTCGTAGGCACCTTCCATCGTACCCATCTCCTCGCTCTTCTTGAAGTCGTAGTTGGCGAGCGAGTTGATTTCCTTAGGATAAGTATATGGCATCTTGCCGCTGAAGTTCTGCTTGCCTGCCATCAACTGTGCCAAGGCATCGCCACCATAGTTGCCTGGCAAGAAGATGTCAATCACAGCCTTTGCCAATGGTTCGATGTCGGCGATGAGACGAGGACGACCCTCATTCAAGACCAAGATGATAGGCTTGCCCGTCTTGGCGAGTGCCTTGACGAGATTGCGTTGGTTCTCAGAGAGCCAAAGGTCGGTCAAGTTGCCTGGAGTCTCGGTGTATGAGTTCTCACCGATGCAAGCCACGATGACGTCCGCATCCTTTGCCGCAGCCACCGCTGCCTCGATATTCGGTTCATTCTCCTCCCAGTACTTGCCCTTCTCATTGTAGGTAACACCCTGGTTGAGGATGACGTTTTCCTTGCCATACTCATTGCAGAATGCCTCATAGATGGTATTGTACTTGCCTGCAAACTCATCGGCACGATGACCCTGCCAAGTATAGCTCCATCCACCATCCAAGCAGCGCATCTGGTTGGCATTAGGACCTGTGAGGAGAACCTTCTTGCCCTGCTGCAATGGCAGGATGCCGCCCTCGTTCTTCAAGAGCACCATACTCTCAGTGGCTCCATCAAGAGATAACTTGGCAAACTCCTCGCCACCAAACTTAGGATAGTCTTTCAACTTCTGTGTAGGATGTTCGAAGAGACCCAAGCGATATTTCATGCGGAGCACTCGGCGACAAGCATCGTCGATACGGCTCATAGGAATCTTGCCTTCCTTCACCAGTTGGATAAGATAGCCACAGGCATCACAAGAGTAAGGTTCCATGATCATGTCGATGCCGGCATTGATGGCGATGCGAAGGGCATCCTTCTTGTCCTTTGCCACCATCTCACGAGTATAGAGATTGTTGATGTCAGCCCAGTCGGTAATCAAGACACCATCCCATCCGGTCTCCTCCTTGAGCCACCCCGTGAGGATGTCCTTGTTGGCGTGCATCGGCATACCATTGACGGAGGCGGAGTTGACCATCACAGTCAGGGCACCTGCCTGAATACCAGCCAAGAATGGAGCGAAGTGCTTCTCGCGCAAGTCGGCTGGCGAGATGTAGGCTGGCGTACGGTCCTTGCCAGTCCAAGGCACACCATAGCCCATGAAGTGCTTCATGGAAGTGGCGATGTGGTGCTGGTCGATGTGGTTAGGATCCTCACCCTGGAAGCCCAAGACCATCGCCTTGCCCATTTCGGCACTGAGGTAGCAATCCTCACCAAAGTTCTCCCAAATACGAGGCCAACGAGCATCACGGCCTAAATCGACGGTAGGACTGTAAGTCCAAGGCACACTCACGGCACGAGTCTCATAAGCGGTAGCCTCAGCCGAGCGGCGAGCCACCTCACGATTGAAAGTGGCAGCCACATTGATGTTCTGAGGGAAGAGCGTTCCGCCCTGTGTATAGGTAGAGCCATGGTTCTGGTCGAGACCGAAGACGCAAGGGATGCCAATGCGCTTCATCGAGATCTTCTGTATCTGCTGCAAGTACTTCTCCCACTGCTTTGCCGTCGGCGCACAGGTGTTGGGCGCATTGAGGATAGAACCCACCTTGTAACGAGAGAGGATGGAATCGGTCTTCTTCTCGTCGATGTAGAACACGCCGTTCTTGTCGTTGCCGCCGAAGAGGTCGGTCACCAGCTCCATCATCTGTCCCACCTTCTCCTCCAAGGTCAACTTCTGGAGCGTCTGCTCCACCTGAGCCTCCACCTTGGCGTCGCTCTTGATCACAGGAACGTTGGCACTGGCTCCAAGAGCCAATGCCAGCATGGAAATAGATACGAGTATTTTCTTCATAAGTTTTATTAGGTTTTATTGGATTTCACTTGTTTTCTAATTGCCGAGTGCAACTTACCTTTTGCAAAGGTAACACGATTTTGCGAAAGTACAAAGGAAAAAAGGAAAAAAAGCGTAAAAGGCAGCCTTAAATATTCCACTTATCAAGAATTTGTTGTACTTTTGCATCACAAAAAATACTACAATGAAGAAACTTTTATATATGGTGGCAGCCATCATTGCCACGACTTTCATCACGACAACGACCAGTTGCAAGTTCGCTCCCGACCAGAATAATGGCGACACGGTAGCGGCTAGCGAGTTTTATCCCGAGGACACCGCCGCCCTCCATGCCAAGAAGACCGCTAAGACCGCCGCGGCTCAGAAAGCCATCGTGGATAGCGTGGGGATGTACTATATCGGTAGCGGCTCCACCAAGGAGCACATCGAGCTAGTCTCCTACCCTTCTCGCCGTGACACCTTGATTTATGGCAAGACTCGCCACGTCAAGGTGAAGGGCTGCGCCGACATCGACCACGTGGTGCGTGTCCAGTTCTACCTTCTCAACGGCAAAGACTCGCTCGTGAAATACGTGGAGGAAGTGACTACTTCTACAACCAACAACCAATAAAGCTATCTTATGGAAATCATCATCGGAATTATCGTCGGAGCCGTCATCGGCTGCATCATCGGAAAGTTATTGACAGCAAAGTCTGCTGGCGAAGAGAAAGCACAGTTGCTCGCCAACTATCAAGTGAAAGTGTCGGAGAATGAGCAGTTGCTGAAACAGATGGAGCAAGTTCGGCTGCAAGCTGAGAGCGAGAAGCAAGCTCTCAAAGACAACCAAGAAATCATCCTCATGAACGAGCGAAGCCATCATACGGCAGAGTTGCAAGCACTCAAGGAACAGATGGCAAGTGAGCGTCAATACGCCGCTCAGATGAGACAGGAGAACGATCGTCAATGGGCTGAGAAGATGGAGGCTTTGCGACAGGAGATGCAGCGAATGACTGCCGAGCAGCAGAAGGCTGCCGCTGAGCAACTCGCTGCCAAGCAGTCTGCGCTCCAAGAGAACAACCGCCTGCAGATGGACGAGCTTCTGAAACCTATCAAGGAGCAATTCGCCGACTTCAAGAAATCGGTGGAAGACAGCAAGACCCAAAACGAAGTAAACAAGAAGGAACTGCAAAGCACTTTCGAGGCTACGATGAAGCTCTTCCAGCAGGAACAGCAACAAGCCGTCACCTCCCTCAAGGAGCAAACCTCGAAGATTGGTTCCGATGCCGCCAACCTGACCAAGGCGCTCAAGGGCGACAGCAAGTTGCAGGGCGACTGGGGAGAGATGGTATTGGAGACCATCCTCGAAAACAGTGGTTTGCGCAAGGATGAGGAGTTCTTCATCCAAGAGAACACCAAGGATGAGAATGGCAAGAACTTCCGTCCGGATGTCATCGTCCGATTCCCTGAGGGCAGAAGCGTGGTGATCGACTCCAAGGTTTCCCTCACGGCTTACACCGATGCCTTGGCAGCTGACAATGATGCCGACCGAGACAGACTGATGAAAGCACACGCCCTGAGCGTTCGCAAGCACATCGACGAACTGGCAGAGAAAGACTACAGCAAGTTGGTGGATGATGCCATCGGTTTTGTGCTGATGTTCATCCCTAACGAGACCAGTTACATCGCCGCCATGAAGCAACAGCCGGAGTTGAGTCGCTATGCTTATCAGAAGAAGATCATCATCATCTCGCCTAGCAACTTGCTGATGGCTCTCCAACTCGCCTACAACCTCTGGCAATACGACCGCCAAAACAAGAATGTGGAAAAGATCGTGAAGACCGCCGCCGACCTCTATGACAAGGTAGCTGGCTTCGAGGAAACCTTCACCAACATCGGCGATGTCCTCTCTCGCCTCTCCACCACCTACGACAAGGCGAAGAAGCAGCTCTACGAGGGTTCGGGCAACGTGATGAGAAGAGTGGAAAGCCTGAAGTCGCTCGGCGTGACACCGAAGAAGCAAATCAAGTCGCTGGAAGAGTAAAGACCATTCCAAAGAAGGAAGGAAGTCCAAAAAAAGAAGTGGGGAAGTCCAAAGGGAAAAAGAGGGGACGCCTTAGTCGTCTATTACGACTAGCGTCGGTCGTCTATAGTGACAAAGGCTGGTCGTCTATTACGACCAAAGATTGCCGTCTATGCAATAGTTTTGTGATATCTTCTTTCCCCATTTCATATAATAAAAATCCATCTTAAGCCAAGTTTGCTTAGGATGGATTCTTTTCTTATGCTTTCATCAGTATTCTTATACGTCATCAGCATTCTAATACTGTATTAGTATCCGGGATTCTGCTGGAGATTCTTGTTCAAGTCCCTGCACTTCTGAGGAATTGGAAAGACTATGGTATAACCCGAAGCCTCTTTCTCCAAAGGTTCTCGTAAGTCGTAGGCTTCCGTAAACTTGCCGAAGCGGATGAGGTCTTGGCGACGACAGCCTTCCCAAACGAGTTCCAATAATCGCTCTTCCAGAATATTGTCGAGGGTAGCTGGACGAGAAGACATCCCCACACGAGCACGGACGGCATTGAGCTCCGCACTGCCATCCTCACCGTTGCGAACCTTCGCCTCCGCCTTCATCAAGAGCGCATCTGCATAACGGAAGAGAACGATGTCATTGCTCTGCAGTTTGCCATCCATATAGGAAGTACGATCCACCTCATACTTTCCCATTCTCGCTCCCGCCGTCTTGATGTAAGGACTGTTGGTGAGATTCTGCATCACCTCGAAAGGCTGATATTCCAATGGCTTGCCATTGTCCATCTTCAGTTCCTTGCCATCTACCTTCACCACACCAGCCACGAAGTTCACCTTGCATCGTGCATCCTCGTCTGCCTCGCCATAATGATTAGCCTTCATCGTAGAAATCGTGGCGCAAGTACCATTCTCACTACCCCATCCCAAGGCTCCACCATGGGTGTAGTGATAGGATCGGAAGAGATAATGGAACTGGTTGGCATAGATGTTCTTATCCATCGGAATAGTAAAGATGTTCTCCTTCGAAGTCTCATTATGGGTGGAGAAGTTGAAGGCATAATCATCCTCTAGGGCATAGCCCTCCTTGGCGAGTTGGTTGCAATAGTTGATGCAAGTCTCCCAAGCATTCTTCTTCAAGAAGCCATTGGAGAGAGAGTTCTTTCCTGTATCTCCATTCACAAGCGTATTTCCATCCCCAGCAGGCACATCAAACATGATGTCCTTTCCGCTAGGTCGATGGGCATAGCCATTCGTCCAGTCATCATACGTATAAATCTCAGCATTGAGTGCCAACTTCGCTAAAAGGAAATTGACGACCGGCTGCGTGAGGCGGCCATAGTAATTACCCTCCTTGTTGCTGTGCTCGTCAGGGAGATAAGGCAACACTTGCTGCAACTCATTGAAGACAAAGCGGAAGACCTCACTTCGACTCGACTGAGTCGGGAGATTGCCGATAGTGTTTTGAGAGCCGTTCTGCTTGCCTGCATCCGTTTCATCATCCGTTATAGCATAACGTGTTTCGATTTCCGACAAGACCAATGGAACCCTGCCAAACATATCCATTGCCTCATCATACATCAAGGCTCTCACAGCCCTCACCTCTGCTAGATAAGCATTTCGCTGCTCATCGGTCAAGATAGGCGACTGCATCTCGGAAGAAGACTTCGAGTGGATGATGTCGATAGAGTTGTTGCAGAGCACGATGACCTTGTAGAGGTACTTCCATGTATCATAGAGCGGTTCGTCATCCGCCGTCCATCTATGTTGGTACATGGCATTCCACAATCCACCATCATACCAGTCACCACCACGTATTGGGATGATAGCCTCATCGGTAGTCAAGGTATTATAGTCATAGATGCCACGGCAAGTGCCTTGGATGCCCTCGCCCTCATTGGTTCCACCTATATAATTATAGAGTGATGCCACGGCATTGACATAGATATCAGAGGGCGTACCGTATATCTTGTCAGCATCCAACTGATCCTTCGGATGCTCGTCCAAACAAGATGAAAAGGACAATGACATCAACAAGCCTACAGCCCATGAACAAGCCGCCAACGCTCTCGCCTTCACCATACTACTCTTCATTGAACCACTTCTATTATTATCTCGTTTCATCATATTAAGTCTCATATAAAAACATTTGAATTCTTCCCTTAAAACTGCACACTCAGTCCTATCGAATACGTGCGATATAGTGGATAGGTTCGCTTGTCATCGATACCCATCGTGCTATTGACCACATAACTGTTGATCATCGGCGTCAACCCACTATAGCTAGTAATGGTGGCGAGATTGTTGACACTCGCCGACACACGGAGCGACTGGACGACACCTTTCTTGATAGGAATATCATAACCGATGGTGAGATACTCAAAGTTGAGGTAGTCGCCCTTCTCCAACCAATAGTCTGACACATTCTGATCGACGATATTCTTCTCAGGTGCCCCCTTCAAGACATTGTAGTCTGGGAAACTCGACATATTGGTATAAGCCAGTCCAGTGCCATTGAATATCTTATGACCGAAAGCACCATTCATCTGGAGCGAGAGATACCAATCCCGATAACGGAAACTGATATTGGAGCCCAGCGTCACCTTTGGCGTAGCCTGACCAGCGATATATCTGTCACCGCCATCGCTCAAATCGACGGTTCCATTCTGGTCCAAGTCCTCGATGTCATAACGATAATGCCCATTGCCATCCGGCACGATGCCCTTGCAATGAGGCAGATAGAACACACCCAAAGGCTGCCCCACAATCTGATAGACGATATTGTTGTAACCACCATGCTGACCTGCACCCGACAAACTGCCCATCGCCGTCACCTTCGCCGCCGACATCTGCATGCCATCATACTCGCCACTCAGCGAGAGCAACTTGTTCTTCTGCCAAGCCAAGTTCATATTGATGTTGAGTTCCATGTCCTTCTTCGCTATCGGCGTGACGGAGAATCCGATCTCAAGACCTTGGTTGGACATCGAACCGATGTTGGCAAGCAACTTATCGTAAGCAAACGGCGGCACTGGCACATCGTAGGCATAGAGCATATCCGTGGTCTTCGAATAGTAATACTCAGCAGTGAGCACCAGTCGATTGTTCCACAAGCCGAGGTCGCCACCGATGTTCCAAGTGGAACGAGTCTCCCACTTCAAGTCGGGATTATTATTGCGTATCATGCCCATCGTCACGGTAGGCGAACTATTCACCGACACGATGCCATTCTGTCTGACGAGGTTCATCGTGGTATAAGAAGAGATACCGCCGAGATTGCCCGAACGGCCATACCCCGTGCGAAGTTTCAGCATGGAGACATTTCGGCAAGCCATGAGCCACGCCTCCTTCTTCATGTCCCAAGAGGCAGAGATGGATGGGAAGAAACCCCAAGTATGGTCATCGCCCACCATCGACGAACCATCGCCACGCATGGAGAGCGAGAGCGAATATTTGTTCATCAACGTATAGTCGATGTTGCCCATCACGGAAGCCAAGGCTGGGTCCTCATAGTTGCTGTCCGTTCCACCGAATGGTCGGGAGGCAGCAGCACCGATATTATGATAGTTCATGTCATTGTTGGTGATACCCTTGGCAGAAGTCCAGAATCCACTTCGGATGTTCTTCTGATACTCGGCACCCACCATCGCCTTCAAACCATGGATGCCCCAACTGCGCTGATAGTTCAGCGAGATATTGCCAAGCCAGTCCTCACTCTTGAACTCCCCTCGATAGAGATTGCCCTGCGCCCACACCCAGGTAGGACAGAACTGGTTGTTCTCGTTTGAAGAATAGGAGTAGGAACCGAAGGCTGACACGTTCAAGCTTTCAGAGAATGCCCCCGAAGTCTGATTCTCTCGCTGTCGATTCAAGATGTCATACGTCACCTTCAAGTGGGCATTGAAGTTCATGTTCTTCGTATCATTGCGCTCATAGAGCAAAGCCCCTGGAGGATTCACCTGCGAGGCAGCCCCATTCTTCACCCAACTGCCATTCTCCTGCTCATAAGGATAAGTTGGATTCATAGCATCGGCAGAATAGAAAAGCATCTGCGAGTCGAAGATGTCATTGTTCTTATAAGAAGAGCCGAAGACACCGAAGTCACCCGTCAGACGATTATGGAACGCCTTCTGCGAAACATCTATCTTCGCCACCAAGTTGCGATAGCCCTTGGTACGGATGATGGTATTGTGATCGATATATCCGAAGGAAGCACGATAGTTGTTCTGCGGATTGCCGCCACTGAAGGCAAGATAATGATTCTGGATATTGCCAGTTCGGGTCATCGCCTTATGGAAATCGGTATCGTACCCCTTGTCGTTATACTCCAACCCATACTTTTGGGCAGCAGCCACATATTCGGCGGCATTCAGCATCTCCATACTCTTGTACATCGCCTCGATGCCATAGTTGCCCTCGTAGGAGATTTGGAATCCCTTGCCCGTACCCTTCTTGGTGGTCACCTGGATGACACCCGATGCACCACGAGAACCATAGAGGGCGGTCTCGGAGGCATTCTTCAGCACCGTGAAACTCTCGATGTCGGCAGGATAGATGGTGGCAAGGGTAGCCACATCTGAGGTGACGCCATCGATGATGACCAGTGGGTCGTTGCCACCCATGATGGAGGTGGTACCACGCACTCGCACACTGTTGAGCATGGCGATGCGGTCGAGACCATTGGTCGTCACGTTGACACCTGCCGTCTTGCCATTCAAGGCATCCAAGGCGTTGTTGACCACACCTTTCTTCAACAGTTCCGGTTCCACGATGCTCATCGACCTGGAGAGACCTAAGGTATCCAAGTCAGAAAGTCGCAACTTCCGATGCTGCGCATAGGAATGTAACGGAAGAACGAGCAACATCAGAGTAGATGCCGCCGAACTCAAAAGGATATTCTTCGAATGTTGCATGATTACTGCCATCATTTACTGTTTTAGGTTGTTACTCTTCTTTTGATGGTTGCAAAAATATAAAAAAAGGTGGAAACTGAGAGATTTCTTAAAGAAAAGTACCACTATTTAACAATTTCGGACCTCAGATTTTGCTAAGTCGCAAATTTGTTGTAACTTTGCACCTTGGTTAACAGACTGCTAGCTAAGGGGGTGCTACCGCCTTTTGCGGATGCTGAGAACACACCCATTGAACCTAGACCAGATAATGCAGGTTAGGAACACTACGGCAATTTCCCCCTTATTGATTGTAATTAGGTAATTTAAAATGAAAAGATTTAGCGGAATCGCACTGAGCGTGGCTGCTTGCTCATTGGCAAGTCAGGCTGCCTTGGCTCAAACCAAGCTCGACACCACCAAGGTGCAGAATCTTAATGAAGTAGTAGTAAAGGCTGTACGTGCCAGTAAGGATGCGCCTTACGCCGTAGCCAACATCAAGAAAGCTGAACTCCAGCAATTCTCTCGCACGGGTCAGGAACTTCCTTTCCTCCTTTCTCGTACTCCTGGCATCTTGGCTTGGGGTGAGAACGGTCTCGGTACTGGTACCTCCTACATGCGTATTCGTGGTGCGGCAGGCAGTCGCATCAATGTCACACTCGATGGTGTGGCACTCAACTCCCCTGAGGATCAAACTGTATTCTGGGCTAACATGAACAGCTATGCTGCTCTCTTGGGTAGCGTACAGGTACAGCGTGGTGTCGGTTCTTCTACCAATGGTGATGGTGCCTTCGGTGGTAGCATCTCTATGGCAACAGCCGCTCCTTCCCTCATCCCTACCGCAGAACTCACCGGTTCATACGGTTCTTACAATACTTATAATACAGGCTTGAGCTTCTCTACCGGTTTGATGGGCAAGCACCTCATCTTTGATGGCGCTTACCACGAGACAGCTACCGATGGCTATATCGACGGCACATCGGGTCGTTCTGGTTCCTACTATGGCGGTTTGACTTGGCTTGCCGACAACTTCAAGATCAGCTACAAGAACATTGGCAACTTCGAGAAGACCGGTCAGGCATGGAGCGGTGTACTCGGTGGCGACTATGACACCAACTTCACCTTGATGGATGATGGCATCCGCACTTACAAGGATATGTACGAGGCTGGCCTCGGCAAGTTCAACATCTTGACTGCCGGCTTGAGCAGAAATGGCAAGGGCAGCTACACCGTGCTCCCTTACACCATGCGTGATGGTCGTCGTTGGGACAAGACTACCGATAACTTCTACCAGAACCATAACATCCTCTCCGCTACTTGGACACCAGGTAGCCACTGGAGCCACAACATTGCCCTCCACTACACCTACGGATATGGTTACTACAAGGAGTTCAAGAGCAACAGCAAGTTCTCTAAGTTTGGTCTCATCTACCAGGATGCAGACGGCAATACCGTCGAACTTTCTGACTTCGTGCGCAAGAAGGGTTTGACCCAGCACACTTACGGTATCGTATATAACACCAACTACAAGGATGAGCACTGGGATGTCATCGGCGGCTTGAACCTCCAGCAGTTCCGTGGCAGCCACTGGGGCTACCTCACCTATATCGCCAACCAAGGTGCAGAGCAGAAGTTCTTGGGCAAGGATGGTCAGTACAAGTACTATGACTCAGACGCTCACAAGTACGACTACAGCGCCTTCATCAAGGCTTCTTATCGCTTTGCCGACTACTGGAATGTCTTCGCCGACTTGCAGTATCGCCGTGTGGAGTACAAGACCGATGGTATCAACGACCGTTTCGTAGAGCAAACAGATGGCACATACAAGAACCAGGAGTTGAACATCAACGAGAAGTACAACTTCTTCAATCCTAAGGCAGGTATCAGCTACACCAAGGATGGTCACAAGGCATACGCTTCTGTAGCTTACAGCAACCGTGAGCCTGAGCGCAACAACTTCACCGACAACTACAACTATCCTTTCCCTAAACAGGAGAAGTTGCTTGATGTAGAGTTCGGTTATCAGTACCAGGGTAGCAACTGGCATGCAGGTGCCAATTTCTACTACATGGGCTACGACAACCAGTTGGTTCAGACAGGTCAGGAAAGTGAGATTGGTGAGGCTTTGACCACCAATGTGAAGGACTCTTACCGTATGGGTATGGAGTTGTCTGCTGGTTGGGCACCATTGTCATGGTTGTCTTTCGAGGGCAATGCCGCATTGAGCAAGAACAAGATCAAGGACTTCGATGAGTATGTAGAAGACTGGGGCAGCAATACAGGTACTCGTGTCAACCACTACGACAACTCTACCTTGTCATTCTCTCCATCAGCCATCTTGAATGGTTTCGTTGACTTCCACTACGCTGGTTTCTCAGCTACATGGCATACCAACTTCGTCAGCAGCCAATACCTGGACAACTCAGAGAGCAAGGATCGTTCACTTCCATGCTACTCTCAGAGCGACCTCAGCCTCAACTACACCAGTGCTGTGAAGAAGGCTTTGGGCATCAAGCAAGTAACACTTGGCTTGGACTTCAACAATGTCTTCAACCGTCACTATGCACCTAGCGGCTTCGTATGGTACAATGCTATCAACGAGGAAGGTGACTACACCAACGACCATCGCTTGACAGCCCTCAGCTATATCCCGATGGCAGGCTTCACTTGCATGGCTCACTTGACATTGAAGTTCTAGGATTCTCTAGAGGACAGATAAAATCTCGAACAATATGATGGATTTCATCACATCACATGGTTTAGATATCTTCACCACGGTACTCGGACTGGTTTATATCCTGTTGGAGTACCGTGCCAGCATCTGGCTTTGGGTGGTCGGTATCATCATGCCAGCGCTTGACATCTGGCTCTATTGGAGCCATGGACTCTACGGCGATGCAGGTATGGCAGTGTATTACACGCTTGCCGCCGTCTATGGTTATGCCGTATGGAAATGGGGCAAGAATAGCGAAGCGAAGGAACTTCCGATTACCTATATGAAGAAGAGCCTCTACCTCCCTACCCTGGTATGCCTCCTGCTGGCTTGGTCTGCCACCTATTATATATTGGTGACCTTCACCAATTCCACGGTGCCCCTGCAAGACAGCTTCACCAATGCGTTGAGCTTTGTGGGTTTGTGGGCGTTGGCTCGCAAATACATCGAGCAATGGTTCTTCTGGATTATCGTCGATGCCGTTTGCTGCTACCTTTACGTGGTGAAAGGAATTCCTTTCAAGGCATTGCTCTACGGACTCTATGTGATCATCGCCATCGCTGGATATAGGAAGTGGAAACAAATGATAAATAACAAAGCATAAAAAAGTCTTGCCAATGGGCAAGACTTTTTTATGCTTTCAACTTAAATGAATTCTCAATACTCATGATTTCATCGCTAAACTCATGGTCTATCTTTAAGCGCTCTTCCACTTTTGAACAACTGTGGATAACTGTGCTATGATCTCGATTCCCAACGAGTTTGCCGATTCTGGAGGCTGGCATCTTGGTATATTTCTGTGCCAGGTACATCGTCACCTGTCTAGCCACCACATACTCACGCTTACGACTCTTACTGTTGACGGCAGCCGTGGTCACATTGTAATGCGTACAAACCTTCTCCACGATGTCATCGATAGTCAAAGGTTTGTCATCCACCTTGACGGCTCTTTTGATGACACGTTCTGCCAATCGGATGTCAATATTACTATTATATACGATGCTATAAGCTAGCAATCCGTTGATAGCTCCCTGCAAGTCGCGCACACTTCCATTGCAAGTCTGGGCGATGAAGGTGATGACATCCTTCGAAATCTTCAGTCCGTCACGACGTATCTTGTTGCTCAAGATATCCACACAGAGTTGGATATTTGGCTTCTCCAGCTCAGCCACCAAACCACAAGAGAAACGGGTGAGCAAGCGGTCAGGCACATCCTGCAAGTCAACAGGAGGGCGGTCGCTCGCCAAGATGATACGCTTTCCATTGCGGAAGAGATGATTGAAGATATGGAAGAAGGTATTCAAGGTCTTCGCCTTGCCTGCCCAGTCCTGGATGTCATCCACTATCAAAATGTCTATCGACTGATAGAAGTTGATGAAATCATTGCTAGAGTTATGCAAGATGGCATCGGTGTATTGCGTTTGGAAGAGTCGGGCACTCACATAGAGTACTCGCTTCTGGGGATACATCTGCTTCGCCTTCACGCCGATGGCATTCACCAAGTGCGTCTTTCCACTACCCGATGGACCATAGATGAACATCGGATTGAACTGCGTGGTGTTAGGATGCTCGGCGATAGAGAGTCCTACGGAACGAGGCAACTTATTGCTCTCGCCCTCCATATAGTTGTTGAACGTCAACTTAGGGTCGAGTTGTGTCTCGATGTCTTCCGTCTGCGCCTCCTGTGCTCCGGCATTCTGTTCCGGGTCACGAAGCTTCGGACTGATGTCACTGGCATCCTCCTTGTCCAAAGGCAACGGCGTAGTGCCACCAGGGGCATCCTTCACCACTACCACACGATAGGTCAGACGAATACCATCACCGAAGTTTTGATGCAATACCTTACTCAACAAGTCCACGAAGTTTGCCTCCAAGTACTCATAGAAGAAGGTACTCGGAACCCTCACCAACAAAGTCTTCGTAGCCGGCTTGTACGACTCGAAGACGATGGGCTTGAACCACGTATTATAGTGTTGCTCAGAGACATTCTCACGGATGAGCGCAAGACAATTGTCCCAAAGAGCTTTAGGACTTGCTAACATACTGTATATATATCTTAGATGATTTCTAATTTGTTCTTAAGCGTAAACGGCGCAAAACACCGATTTGTGTGCAAAATTACAAAATAAATGGGAGAATACCAAATAGGGACATTTATAATATTTTAATAAAGCCTCATAAGCCACTAAGTATCAACCTTTTAATTAAGTTATCCACACTTTTCCACAAAGAAGAGCATAGATACCACTAACTATCTGAAAACAAACAAGATAGCGTTTCTATACTTCCGTTTTCGCATTTTCAGTGAAACAATTATGTAACACCCTCGAAACAACTCATCAACAAATAGTTTGAAAGTTGCTTCGAGGGCGTGAAACATTCCTCTATCTTATTTAGACGATTTTTATTTAAGCGCGTATCGCCTTTAGCTGATTCTTCTTGAAGAAAAGCACCACCTTTTACTTGTCCTTCTTGCCAAATACAGAGAAATGGACATAGCGCTTAGGATGCTGCTTAAGGTCAATGACCAGCGAGTCGGCATTGCGCATGGTAGCGTTCATGTTGTCATACAACTGTGTATCGTTCATCAACAAGCCCAGGGTACCCTTGTTGCTATTCAACTTCTCGGTGAATGCCTGTGCATTGTCCAAGGTCTTGTTGACCTTATCCAAAGTACCTTGCACATCGAGCGAAGCCAGATTGTTGGTCAAGCGATGGGTATTGTCAAGCACACCATTGGCACGATTGATCATACCTGGCACTTGCTTGTTGAGACCGCTCATCAAGGTGTTCAACTCTCGTGTAGAAACCGTGAGGTTGCTGGTGATGGTCTGCACATTGTGAAGCGAAGCTGCCAAGGCAGGGTCAGCCAACAAGGCATTGACGCTGGCAAGGATGGAATCCAACTTAGGCAACATCTTCTCGATGATAGGTACCATGGCAGAAACTTTGCCCAAGGCACCATCGTTGACTGCACCTGGGATGATACCACCCGGCTCGATGCGCTCACGAGGATTGTTAGCCAGCAAGAGGTTCACCTGCAAGTTGCCCATCAAGTCCTTTACAATCTCAGCCTGACTACCCTGTGGGATGCGAAGGTTCTGGTCGATGTCTGCCTTCACCTTGATAGGTCCGGTCTTGGAATAGTCGAAATCGATAGCATCCACTGTTCCCACCTTGTAACCATCAGCATAGATAGGCGTAGAGGCACCCAATCCCTGGATGTCATCAAACGTCATGTAATAGTAGTTGTTGGAAGAAAACAGATTGATGCCCTTCAGAAAGTTGATTCCGAAGTACATCACCAAAATACCCACGATAGCTACCAAGGCTATCCTTATCTCCTTTGTTATTTTCATTCTCTAGTATCGTTTATTCTATTGATTCTTATTTTGCAAGAGCACCAAGGCTCTATCGATTCTTGTTTTGCTTGAACTCACGGATGGCTTGGTTCACATCATACTTCTTGCCATTCTTGAAGGCGATGATGAAAGCCTCCGGGAACTTGTCGAGCAGCGACTTGCGCAACTGATAGATCTCATTATAGTTGGCAGAGGCACCGATGGTGTATTTCACCATACCGCTCTCCTGGTATGAGTCGTAGTTTTCCTCGCCCTTGAAGTGGGCGTCCCCCTTGCGAAGCACTCGGCTGCTCACCAAGATTTGTACCTTGAAGATTGGTGCATCCGACTTCACGGAAGCAGGAGTTTGCTTCTTGACAGGTGCTACCGTCCTTTTGTAACTGTCCGGCACGATGGAAGGAATGTCATTCCCCTCACTCGCCTGAGAGCGATAAGGTATGGTCACTCGCTTGTCGTACTTGTTCTTGTACTTGGCGAAGCCCTCATAAATCGCCTTGGCAATATCATCGATTCTGCTCTCGTCATTCAGTAAGTTTTCCTCGTCAGGAGTGGTGATGAACCCCAACTCTATTAGGCAACTTGGCATGGAGGTTTCTCGCAAGACCAAGAATCCAGCCTGATGCACACCCTTGTCAGGGCGATTGGCATTCTGGCACACACTGTTTTGGATGGAGCGAGCGATTTCCACACTTCTCTCCATGTTCTTGCCCTGTATGAACTCGAAGATGATATAGCTCTCCGAAGACTTGGGGTCGAACCCTTGGTAAGTCTGCTGATACCCTTTCTCCATCGAGATAACAGAGTTCTCTCGCATAGCCACATCGAGGTTGTCCTTGGCACGGTGCATACCCAGCGAGTAGGTCTCGAAGCCACGTGCAATCTTACCGGCAGGCAAGGCATTGGTATGCACGGAGATGAACAAGTCGGCATTCGCCTTGTTGGCGATATTGGCACGATCATGCAATGGGATGAAGACATCCGTGGTACGAGTATAGATCACCCTCACGTCTGGCATATTGCGCTCCACATATCTTCCGAAAGCCAAAGCTACGTTTAGATTGATGTTCTTCTCCTTCGACTTGGCGCCCAAGGCTCCAGCGTCATGCCCACCATGACCGGCGTCGATGACAAGTGTAAAACGCTGATTGGCAGCATACATACCTGCCGCCAAGAATAAGAACGCAACCAGTAATAGAGTGATCTTCTTCAACATACTTTATCTATGATAGTGCAAAATTAAGCATTTCTAGGCAGAAAACCTACAACTGCCATAAAGTTTTATTATTTATTAAGTGAATGAGTAAGATGCGATAGGCTCGCATCTATGATTTGGCGAGACGCCTTCTATTCTCTGACGAGACAAACCTCAATGCCAGCTCCATCGCCATCCGCTCCCATCGGAGGGTTTTGCTTGATGATTTTCAGCTCCACCTTCTCTATCTTTGGGAAAAGTCTGAAGAGGCGGTCGCCGATTCTGCCTGCCACATGCTCTATCAAGCCACTGGGCACTGCCATCTCTTGCGATACGACTTGATACACCTCGGCATAATTGAGCGTATCATTGACATCATCGCTCAGCATCGCATCGCCGATGTCGTACCCGATACGCAAGTTGACCACATAGTCATTGCCAGTGAGCCGCTCCTGTGGCAATACGCCATGATAGGCATGGAAGCGGAGGTCTTGCAATACGATGTAACTTTCTTTCAGTTTCATACGCCTTCTCCTATTTCCTTGCTAGCCTCATCCTTCACGTCGTTGTCCGACTTAGCCAAGCTTTCGTCATATTTTACCTTCTCATCGTCCTTGAGATAGTTCTTCAGCGCACGCTCCACGCCCACCTTCCAAGTGTTGATGCTCTCGGAAGTAAGCTGCAACTGGCTGACCAACTTGATGACGTGCTTGATAGGCATGCGATAACGAAGCACACCGGAAATCAACTTGGCATAGTTCCAATACTCAGGGTTGAACTTCTCGCTCAATCCCTCGACGGTTATCTTATATCCACGCTTGTTGACAAACTGGAAATCATATCTCTTGTTGCCCTCGCCGAGCACGGTCTTCACGATTTTACCCTTGGTCACCGACTTCGGAAGCATGATGCCCTCCTCGTCGTCTTGCAATCCCGTGAAGATTTCGTAAGGATGCCCATTGAGCAGACCGACCAATGCCACCCATTTCTCCTTGTTGTTTTGGAATCTCACAACATCGCATTCCAACTCACGAGGTCGCACTTCCACAACCTCAGGATGGCAAGACAAAATTTCATCACCATTGGAGATGACTTTCGTCAGTCGCTCCTGCAAGCCCGACCAGTTGACCGTCTGTCCCGCGAAGCGAGCACGAAGCTGGTCCAATCCCGCCTTCATCTCCTGGACGAGAGCCTCAGAAGCCTTCTCAAAGGTCATATTTTCAGTATCATTCATATCAAAAGTTTCGTTATTTGCTGCAAAATTAAACTTTTATTTCTAAATGAGGAAACGTTTTAGTAGATATTTCACAAAAAGAGGGCTGGAAGTACCACTTTTTGGAAAACTTTGCTTACCTTTGCATCGAAATAGTGCCATTTGCTCTATACATTTGCCCCATATAATATAAGGTGTAAACGCTATGATATAGGGTGATCGGCAGGAATTAAGAACAACAAACATAAACGTCTCAATATGAAATCAATTCAGAACAGAACATCCATCCGTAAATATTCCAGTCGTGAGGTAAGCGACGAGTTGCTCAACCGTCTTTTGGAGGAAGCCGAGCGTACCCCTACCATGGGCAATCTCCAACTCTACAGTGTCGTCATCACCCGAAGTGAGGAAGGCAAGAAGGCTTTGGCTCCAGCCCACTTCAATCAACCGATGGTAACCGGGGCACCAGTCGTGCTCACCATCTGCGCCGACTATCGCCGCACCACCCTTTGGGCAGAGAACCGCAAGGCACATCCTGGCTACGACAACATTCTCTCATTCATGAATGCAGCCACCGACGCCCTCCTCTTTACCCAGACTTTCTGCAACCTCGCCGAGGAGGAAGGTCTTGGCACTTGTTTCTTGGGCACCACCGTCTATATGCCAAAGATGATTATCGACACCTTGAAGCTACCAAAGCTCGTGATGCCAGTTGCCACCATCACCTTGGGATGGCCAGACGAGCAACCTGCCCAGAGCGAGCGTCTGCCACTACGCAGCATCATCCACCAAGAGACTTTTGAGGATTACACCCCAGAGAAGATTGACGACTTCTATGCGGAGAAAGAGAACCTCGAAGTGAACAAGGAGTTCGTCCGCATCAACAACGTAGAGACCCTCGCCCAAGTCTTCACCGACATCCGATATACCAAGAAGGATTGCGAGGCGATGAGCACCGGATTCTTGGAGGCACTGAAGCAGCAAGGGTTCCTCAGTTGAGAAAGATCCTTCTACCTATTATAGATAGATCTCGCAAGATACTTTTAATACATCACTAGGCTTTTTTTTTAAAAGTCCCGAGGTTTTTGGAAAAAAGTCCCGAGGAAATTACAAAAAAGTCCCGAGGTTTTTTCAAAAACATCGGGATGCATCCAAAAGAAACGGGGTATGCCATTGTGCAGGCATACCCCGTTTTTCTATTTTTGCTTAAACTTTTTCTTGATTCGTAAGTCTTTGTTTCTTTACTCTACAACGATTGGCTTGTACTTAGGAACCAAAGCCTTCATGATGCACCAACCGATCAAGTAAGCTACGGCACAGATGCAGAAGATGATCATATAGCCGGCCGGCTTACCCTCGAAGCCCATGAAAGAGAAGGCTGAACCTTGACCCTCAGCATAGGTGAAGAGCATACCAGAACCCTTGTTGATGAGGAATGAACCTACACCACCTGCCATCGCACCGATACCTGTGATGGTAGCTACGGTTGACTTAGGGAACATATCACCGATGGTAGAATACAAGTTGGCTGACCATGCCTGGTGACCTGCACCCAAGAGACCGATGATGATAGCTGGCCACCAAGGACTGATCTCACCCATAGGTTGAGCGATCAAACCGAGCAATGGGAAGCAAGCGAAAATCAACATCGCACGCATACGACCGATATAAGGATTCATACCCTTCTTGTCAACAAAGTAAGTTGGCAAATAACCACCACCGATACTCAATACAGTCACGATAGCATAGAGCGTGAAGATGAGGGCGATACCCATACCGGAGTCTGATGAGTAACCATACTGATCAGAGAAGTAAGCTGGAGCCCAGAACAAGAAGAACCACCATACACCATCGGTCATAAACTTACCGGTGATGAATGACCAAGTCTGGCGATAAGTGAAGCACTTCAAGAAGCCAATGGTCTTCTCATTAGCCTCTTCCTCAGACTCAGCTGGTTGAGCAGCCTCTTCTACCTCCTCGTCCTGGTTGATATAAGTAAGCTCTGCATTGTTGACAAACTTACTCTTGGATGGCTTCTCATAGAGCCACATCCAGAGACCCATCCATACATAACCGAGTACACCGATGATGATGAAAGCCATCTCCCATCCCATGGCACGAGCCAACAATGGAATGGTAGCTGGAGCTGCCAAGGCACCTACAGATGCACCACTGTTGAAGATGGCGGTAGAGAAGGCACGGTCTTTCTTAGGGAAGTACTCTGCTGTCACCTTGATGGCTGCTGGGAAGTTACCAGCCTCACCCACGGCGAGAATCAAGCGGCAAGAGAGGAACAACCATACACTGATGGTAGCGATGGCAACGGCGGCATCACTACCAGCCTGTACCAAGCGGAGTGCCTCGATAGAGTCGTAACCCTCAATCTGCATGGCTACCCAACCGCAACCTGCATGCATCACTGCACCGGTACTCCATACGAAGATGGCGATGAGGTAACCCTTCTTGGTGCCCATCCAATCGACAAACTTACCAGCGAAGAGGTTGGCGATGGCGTAGAAGATGGAGAAAAGACCAGTAATCGTACCATAATGGTCATCTGTCCAGTGGAACTCTGGAGCGATGAAGTCTTTCCAAGTCAACGACAGAACCTGACGGTCCATGTAATTCACTGTGGTCGCTATGAAAAGCAACGCACAAATCACCCAACGGAAGTTGGACATTTTACTTGTTGTAATAGAATTCATTGTTTTAGTATTTTGTTTTTATTTGTTTATCTTTAAAAACGCACAAATCCTGGCTTGATCGCTCAAGCCAGGTGATGCTATGTTTTACTCCAATGTAGGAATCTTCACTACCTGCATGTCATTGTAGATGAGGTTCTCACCTGCCATACCCCAGATGAAGGTATAGTTGCTGGTACCTGCTGCGCAGTGGATAGACCACTCTGGGGCAATCACTGCCTGCTCGTTGTTGAGCCAGATAGGACGTGTCTCCTGAGGCTCGCCCATCACGTGAAGAATCTTCTGTCCCTCTGGTACATTATAATAGAGGTAGGTCTCCATACGACGAAGGTGAGTGTGAGCTGGCATGGTGTTCCATACGCTACCCTCCTTCAACTCAGTGACACCCATCTGCAACTGACAAGTGCGAACACCTGCCACGCCATCGATAATCAACTGGTGGATAACACGGTCATTGCTCTCCTTCAAGCTACCAGCCTTGATGTTGTTAGCCTCCTTCAAGGTCACCTTCTTGGTAGGGAATGTCTGATGAGCGCAAGCACTGTTCATATAGAACTTAGCTGGCTTGGCAGCGTCCTTGCTGCTCACCTCGATGTTCTTGGCACCACGACCTACGTAGAGAGCCTCCTGGAAACCGAGCACATACTTCTTGCCATCGACGGTCACAGTACCCTCGCCACCGATGTTGATGATACCCAGCTCACGGTTGTCGAGCAAGTTCTTTTGGTCGTTTGGCTTGTCGGTATAGAGAGGAGCGATAGAGGTCAACTTCAATGGAGCGGTTGTTGGCTCTGCGCCACCAATCAAGAAGCGATCGAACATAGTGTAGGTCCAGTTGATTTCGCCTGGAGCAAATACCTTCTCGATAGCAAACTCGCTACGAAGACGATCGGTCGTATAATGCTTGGCATCCATAGGGTTGCTAGCATAACGTACATTGTAGTTGGTGTAGCTGTTCTCAGCCTTCACCTCATATCCACACTTACCACACTGGCCAAAAGCCTGACTTGCTGTTAATACCATTGCTGCTAATATTAATGTTAATTTCTTCATTATTGTATTGTTTATTAATTACACCTTATTATATATATAGTCATTATACATAGTATCTCAAGAGTTTAGCTATTAGATTCTTCACTCTTCGTTCTTCTCTCTTCACTCACGATGCGTTTGCGGTTAATTACCATCAAGGCGATGGTGATGATGGCAAGGATACCCATACCGATGTATGAGAGTTTCACGCCACGATAGATAGCCCATCCGAAGAGAGAGGAAGCGAAGTCGAGCGCACCGCCTGAGAATCCGTCAGGGATATGAGCGGCATTGTCGCCTGTGGCTGCAAACACCTGGTTGGCAGCCATGGTGAAGTCGGGTGCCATATCGGTTACGAAATAAAGACCGATGATGAGTGCCACGAGACCTACGATGAGGGTCTTCACCACATTACCCTTGGTGAAAGGCAAAATGATAGGGAAGAGATAGAACATACCAGCCAAAGAAGCCAAAGGCAAGAACTGGTTGCCTGGCAAGAACACGGCAATCGCCAAGATGACAGGTATCAAGATAACAGAGCATACCAAGGTGGTAGGATGACCAATCACCAAGGCAGGACTCATACCGATGTGTACCTTCTTGCCATTAAACTTGGTCTTCACCAACTCCTGTGTCTTCTCAGAGATTGGCTTCAATCCATCTATAAATAAAGAGGTAATGCGAGGAATCAATTCCATCACGGCTCCCATGGTGACACCGAGGAAGAGAATCTTCTTGATGTCGAGCTGGGCAGCCCAACCGATCAAGGCACCCACGATGACACCGAGCACCAATGGCTCGCCGAGCACACCAAACTTCTTCTTCAGTCCCCCTGCATCGATGTCGAGCTTGGAGAAACCAGGAATCATATCCAAGAGCTTGTTGAAGCCGATGGCAAAAGGCATGAAGCTCTGGCAGAATGGCTGTGGGATGGAAATACCATCGAGGTCATAATACTTCTGGAACTTCTCTGCGGTCAAGTCGGCACATACCAAGGTGATGATGTAGCAGACGATGGCAGCGAAGTAACCCCATACGAGGCTCTCGCCCATCACGAAGTAAGCCACCGCACCGATGAAGGCGAAGTGCCAGTAGTTCCACAGGTCGATGTTGACCGTGCGGGTGGTCTTGGTGATCAACATCAAGAAGTTGACACCCAAGCATATCGGGATGATGAGCGCACCAACAGCAGTGTTGTAAGCCACGGCAGCGGCAGCAGGCCATCCCATGTCGAAGACATTGAGTTGCAAATGATAAAGGTCGGAGATGGCCTTCAATGGGTCATTGAAGTTGGTTGTCAATAAGGCGGTCACCACGCCGAGTCCCACAAATCCGACTCCCACGAAGAGTCCAGACTTGAGAGCCTTTCCGAATTTCATGCCAATACACAAGCCGATGACGGTGAAGATGATAGGCATCATCACGCTGGCACCGAGGCTGATGATATAGCTAAATACTTGTTCCATAGTTGTTTGTTTAATTTGAAATAGTTAATAATACACTTTCTTGAAAGCGCACCTTTGATTTGTTTCTAGTTTATTCCGTGCAAAGATAATGCAAACGAGCGCAATGAAAGCTTGCTTTCAAATTGCCGAGTGCAGCTTATCTTATGTAAAATTACAGGTTAGGTGTGTCAAATCGTGGCACAGGCGAAAAAATTATCTCAAAAATCTTTGTATTACCTTGTACCAATAGTCCCAGGAATAGCCTACGGAAGGATGATTCACCACAAGAGCTTTCACCTGCTTACCATTACCCAGAAGGTAAGCACCTGTAGCAACAGGATAACCATCCACTACGATGTCGTCGCCATCCTGCCAGCCTACATTAGGAAGATTATTCCAAAGCCTCTTGCCCCATACGATGATATACTCAGGCTGACACTTTTCGATGACCTCAAAGAATGCCTTGCCAGCCTGGTGATATTGTTCGGCTGTGCCAGCCTCGCGAGGACCACCCATCGCTGCTTGCAGGTAGTTGAAGAAGATGACCGAGTTCCAAATCTTCAGCCTCATCGCCTGATTTGTTTCATCACCCACCAGCGAACGCTCAAACTTCAAGAAAGTCCGCATCCAGTTCTGCCGTTTCTTGTTCTCATTGAGATAATCATCAAGCACCTGCTGCGTAAAGTTCATACACTCCCGATGTAGCTGGCAGTCGCCACAATCCGTACAACTCTCATCACAATAATGACTCTCGCCCAATATCATGATTCGCTTGCCAAATATCCCCCCGTTGGAATAATCCTTGCCAACGAAAGGCTGAAAGAAAATGTTGCTATTCATATTATAGAATAATAAAACAATATTCATCGTATTTATATTTATTTATTCTTTATCACTACCTACAAATACTGATGCCTTCATAAAAGAGAAAGTTGCATCAACGAGCCAACCGATGCACGAACCGATTGTAGCTATCCACCAGGCAACATGATAACCTGTAGTACAATTGGTAGCCTTGAAAAGGACATCGCCGTCAAAGAGATGCCTCACCAGATTAGGCAGGAAGAACAATCCATGCGCCAATCCAGCTTGCCATCCATACAATTCCGTACCATTGATGTTGACAAACAATACTGCTGCCACTATAGCAACGATTGGTCGCCAAGGTAGGAACATGAAAACCATTACAAGAAGCCCTATAATTTTATTCATTTTTCGTTATACTTTATGTATGCTATGATTTCATCTATACAGACAATTATCTTTTAGATACATCTTGTTGTTTCTAATCTCAGTTGGAGTAAGTTTCTCTTTACGATAATCCTTCAAGGAATCCTTCTGCACCTGAAATCTACTCGTTTCCACAAAGATCAGGCCCTTGTGAATCCTCGTCTTAGCACGCTCCTCCATCCATTCTCTGCCTTTAGCGAGAGAAGACATATACCAATATCTCGTCTTAGCCCAAGCATTCCTTGTAGGTTGCGCAGTACCATGAATGAAGTCACGATAAACGGGAAGCGAGAGACCAGTTAGCCAACAAACCAGGACCGAATCCCCCTTAGCCATTAGCGTCATGTCCGACAACATCTGTTGCATGGTCATTTTCTCCGACTTCCGCCAAAGCATCCTCCTATCCATATATTCATTCTTCTCTGCCTCCTTCTTCTTTTGCCAATAGCCATGAGGGTTCAAGAAGAACCAATAGCCAAATAATACTACCAGCAAGGCACTCAATACCAATGCCAACCTACACACTCTTTTCTTGATGTTCTTTTCCATTGTTACATTACCTTATATAGTTATACATTTGATTTCGGCTGCGAAATAACTATATAGAAATGTCAAATGGTGACAGAACACCAAGAAAAAAGTAAGAACGCTCTATTTTTTTGCGAATAAAGACATCTGTCACCCATAACGAATCAATAAACTAATGACATTTCTAGCCCAATATTTCCCGGCTCAAACAAGATATTGTCAAGTTTCAGCTTTTCAAACACTTTCTGCAATTTGTCAATGTCGCCAAGGCACAGCTTAACGATATTACCAGGCATCAGTTCCACCCAATCAGCTTTCCCCGACACGAGTTTCTTTGCATAAGAGATAGCAGGCGAAACAAGTAGGTCAATTCCCATCTTTCCGTCATACGACAAGAACAAGTCTGTACCCTCAATCTTCTTCACTATAAGGTTTATGCTAACCGACTTGGTAAAGCCCAGCACTTTGATAGGTATAGAGACAGAAACTGTCGCTCCATCAACATATCCAAGATTCACTGTTTTATGAAAATTACTGGCTACATAATCCTGTAGCTCAGCATAAGTAATTGCTAATTTCATATGGACTTATTTTAAAATGTTTATTTTTTCTTTTCTGTCTTTTCCTATACTCAGGAAGGAATTCCTGCTCACATCAGGTATTTCACATATTGGATAAGGCTATCCTATTTAAATCGTGTTAACACTGTCGCACTTTGAGCATTTTATAGGAACAGATGATATGTAAAAAGCAACAAAGAATTTATATCCGAAATCTTTATATATGCTATATTTTTTGAGTTAAGTACCCCAGTCCATTAGTCTTATGAACTGAGGTAAGCTACTCTTTTGTTTAGTTTTTTACAATGCAAGTTCCATATCATCAAATTGTTCGTTAAACTCTTCTAGATTATTATAGCCTAATTTAACCCCCATAAAAGAAGCCAGTTTGAACATACCATCATTAATTGTATCAATGCTGTTACCATTGATTCCTTCTTTTATTTGTTTTTCAATTGAAGTAAATTGCAATTTGTGCAAACGCATTGTTTCAATAGCTGCCGTATCAAAAGTCTGTTCCGCTGACTTGATATCGCTAATACGCTCATCGAAAATCTCTTCAATTCTTTGACGACGTTTTTCTGCCTTAACACTAAACAGATCTATCTTATTAAGCAAAAGCATAAACAATGTTGATGCAATGCCAGAAAGCATTGTTGACAAAATTACAGACCACGGCTCAGTAACGCCAATTTTGTTCAATAGTGCTTCTATACCTATACCGCATATGGCTATAACACTACCTCCAAGCAGTTTGACTATTGCATCGCCTTTTTGTGCAGTAGTCATTTGACTGGCATTTTTTCCAAAAAGAATTTTACCGGCCTGAACAAATATTTTAACACCTTCTTTTATCACCTTAAGAACTTGTTTGAAAATGCCAACAAAAAGACTAATAATACCTTCAATGAGAGATGACACAAAACCTTTTACAAATTCCCAAACATTATCACCCAAAAATACTAAGGCATTATCAAGAACATAATTCTTTACTCTACTAAAACGAATCTTAAACGCTTCTTTAGTAGTGACAGCATTTACACCTTCTTTTAAGCCATTCATAAAAATGTCAGAAATTTCATAATAAAGTGGCTTAATTATGAAAAGAATAACATTCCCTACAACATAATCCTTAGATTGATTCGCTGCATTCGTAGCCGATTTTCCCCAAATTTCTCCAGTGTTGCCTGTTCCACGACCTGTTAAGTTATTAAGAATTGCATGATTAGCATCTTTGTTTATTGCCTTTTGAGCATTTTTTTCCTTTTGAAGCATATTATCTTTTGCTTCTTCAGATAGTCCCAAATTTGGTCTACCTTCACGTTCACGTTGCCTTTGATCTTCAACAAACTCTGTGTTTGTCATATCAAATTTACCTCCTTGACCAGAAGCACCTGCACCACGATTAATTCTAGCCGAAGTGAGAGCAAAATTAGTATCATTATTCGCAAGTGTCTTAATATCTTCATCGGTAAGTGCATAGTTCCCCTTAAGTTGGTCATGTATCTGCTTTAAAGGCACAATATGGTCGACCTCTGCTTGATGGTCATGTTTATATTGTTCAACGTTTCTACGAGCATCAGGATTATTCCTATATTGATATACATTCTTTTGTCCTGTGTACTCATCAGTGGCATTGATTCGACCTCCGTTATTATCAAACTTTTTTTGCTTATAAGCATCTAATCTTTTTTTGTCTTCGTAAGCTTCTCTATTATAAGCCTGGCGCATTTCTTCGCCATAATGTTGGAAATCAGAACGAGTTTGATCACCAACATTCTTCCATTCAGTATATCCGTCAGGAATTATCGTATCTTTCTCTATCTTATCGTAACTAAACGATTGACATTGACTTACAATACGTGAAGCTGTTAATCCTTTCTTTCTAAGTTTTCTAGTAGCTGCTGTTGATTCTAAAAAACCATCAGCTATAGACATAAAAACAGGTATAACTACTTCATCAATAAGGTTTCCTGAAGTTTTGAATTCTTCGTATACCTCATCAACAACCTTTCGTGTTTCTTTCTTATCATAAAGTTCAGCCTCTTGCAAAACTGAAGCGAGTTCTAATGGAGAGGCATTTCTAATGCTTTCCTCCAATTCTTGAAATTTATTATTAACCATAACTTTAAGCTGCCTCATTAAGTTTCTTTATCTCTTCCTTCTGCTTCTGCATTTCATTCTTTATAGCATTGACAGAGTTACTGATTTTTTCTGTTTTACCATCCATCGTGATGTTTTTGTCAACCATATACTTTAGAACTTTAGAAATAGATACCATAGCCATTAATTCGGCTTGCTGTGATTTTGGCAGAAGTTTAATACTCATTTGGTCGCTAACTAATTTGTGAGCAAAACTAATACATCAATACTCTGTTAATTCTTATGTAATCGATTGAAAATGAGAGAGTTAATTAACGT
>ENA-OWPL01000322-OWPL01000322.1-human-gut-metagenome-genome-assembly--contig:-NODE-322-length-34602-cov-3.844675_pt1 | contig 34602 bp, 28 predicted proteins | sample MGYA00248263_ERZ651844 | MGnify/ENA primary metagenome ERZ651844 (study PRJEB26924, sample SAMEA4378256) | human gut metagenome | biome: human gut; feature: human-associated habitat; material: faeces...
CGCTACACGTCCGCAGGTTAGTACATATATCTCAGGTTAGTGGCGTTTTTTTGAAAGGTCAATGTTAGAGCAGTTGTACAGATGTACTCACGAAATTATTAATGCCTTGTCGGCACGGAAACTATTTTAAGCAGTGTTGGCGATACATTTCATTATGCTGTATTAATAATCGGTTTTTGTTTTTATAGCACGGAGATATTAATCGCTCTGTGTTTTTTCGTCATCGATTTCTTCGGTATCCTTGCGGTTCATCTCTATTTCGAGCAGCGGTCTTAACAGCGAATAACGCAGCATCTTCCTGTTGTTATCCACCATTGTTTTCACAAGCTCCTTTGTGCCGATAACTATTATCATTTTCTTAGCACGGGTAACTCCCGTGTAAAGCAGATTTCTGTAAAGCAGGTTGTGTGTGAAGGCGGTTATCGGAATTATCACCGCATCATACTCGCTGCCCTGACTTTTATGTATCGTGATGGCGTAGGCGTGTTCGAGCCTTCTCAGCATTTCGGAGGTATATATCGCTACTCTGCCCTCAAAGTCTATGGTCACGTTCTGGGAAAAGCGGTCTACCGAGCGGATGATTCCTATATCTCCGTTGAAAATTCCGCTTCCCTTTTCATTGTTTTTTGTCCACAGCACATCGTAATCATTCTTCGTCTGCATTACCTTGTCGCCTGTTCTGAAAATAACATCGAAGAATTTCAGCTCTGCCTTATTCTGTGACGGTGGGTTCAGTGCCGACTGGAGCTGTTTATTAAGCTCTTTCGTTCCTGCCATGCCCATTTTTGTAGGGCAAAGCACCTGTATATCGTCTATGGGCGAAAATCCGTAGGTGTCAGGCAAACGCTGTTTTGCAAGCTGTATCACAAGCCCGGCAATATCGCTTTCAAGCGACTTGTTCATAAAGAAGAAGTCGTTCTGTCTGTCGTCAAGTACGGGGAATTCGCCATTTACTATTCTGTGGGCATTTGTTACTATAAGGCTCTGTGCCGCCTGTCTGAATATCTCTTTAAGCTCCACTGACGGAATATAATGCGACGCTATAAGGTCCTTCAGCACGTTTCCTGCGCCTACGGACGGAAGCTGATTTGAGTCGCCTACCATAATGAATTTAGATGTGGGCTTAATCGCTCTTACAAGCGAACACATAAGAAGTGCGTCAACCATCGACATTTCATCGGCTATTACAACATCGGCAGGGAGCGGATTTGTTTCGTTGCGCTTGAATTTAAGCTCACCCTTTGCGGTAAAATCGACCTCAAGCAATCTGTGGATAGTTCTTGCAGGCTCACCTGTGAGATCGGACATACGCTTTGCCGCTCTGCCTGTCGGGGCGCACAGAAGTATGCGTTTCTTCTGCGCTTTAAGAATCTTGATAACACCGTTCAGGGTCGTGGTTTTACCTGTGCCGGGACCGCCAGTCAGAATAAATACAGAGCCTGTAAGGCAGGCGCTGATAGCCGCACGCTGAAGATCCTCGTACTGTATATTCTCCGAAAACTCTACTCCTCTTATCTCATCGGAATAATCCTTTTCGTACTGTGCGGAGGTTCTCAGCATAAAGGCAAGTTTTTTCGCAATATAGGTTTCCGCAAGGTAGTATTCGGGGAGATACACAAACTCACGCTTTCCGAGCGTTATTCTTACTACCCAGTCCTTCTCCTCGCAGTCGTCAAGGCAGGATTCAAACTGCCTGCGTTCGATTCCGAGATTATCGCAGACAGATTCACGCAGCTTTTCGGTCGGCAGGCAGGTATGACCTGCGTTTGCGTTTTCGTGCAGAACATACACTATTCCTGCCCGTACACGATCGCTGTTCTCCGCATCAAAGCCGAGATCTGCCGCCATACGATCGACCGAGCGAAAATCTATATCTATGCCGCTTGTGCATAATATATAGGGATTTGTCTTAATCTGCTTTATGCTGTCGTGCTCAAATGCAGACCATACACTTATTGCGTGGGCAGGTCCGAAATTATATTCGCCGAGAAATTTTATTACCTCGTTTACACCTGTTATCTTGTGATATTCATTTGATATGTACAGTGCCTTGTCGGAGGTTATGCCTTTTATCACGGTGAGCTGCATACAATCGTTATCTATTATATCCAGTGCTTCCGTACCGAACTGCTTTACTATTTTCTTTGCTATGGCTGGACCGAGCCCTTTTATAACGCCTGAGCCGAGATAGGCGGATATTTCGCTTTCAGTTTCCGGCATTGAGCGCTCGCACATTGCCGCCTTGAACTGTCTGCCGTACTTTGGGCTTGTTATCCATCCGCCACGCAGACTAAGCCGTTCGCCCTCGTTCACATCTCCCAGATTTCCGACTACTGCTATAAGTCCTTCGTCACAGCCGAGATTTATGACCGTGTAGCCGTTATCGGCATTTTTATATATAACGTCCTCCACAGAGCCGCTCAGCTCTACGGAAATATCGACCTTCTGATTATCCAACACGCAGCCTCCAGTTCTTCAGATTCTATATCTGTTTTTTCTTTGTCGCTCTAAGTGTCACTCTCGGACAGTCGGCGATAAGATTACGGCATATAACGGCGAACTCGCTGTCGCTGAGCAATTCTTCGCCGGCATTTATTATAACCTTGCCGTCTGTCGCTTTAAGGGCGGCTCTTACCTTTCCCTCCACATCGTCACAGCCGTCGGGCGTTACGCTGACAGGCGGTGCGGCGGGCATGCCGAGATTTCCGATGAAAAGAATAACGTTAACAGCCCCCATAATACCGAGAAAAATCATAGCGAAAAGCATTAAGTATGCACCACTCATAAGATCAACTCCTTCTGACAGTTTATCTCATTATATGGTGCATACGCATTTTACGTTACGGATTGCAGGTGCAAAGAATAGCGTTCCAGCCCTCTTTTTCCGATATGCTTTCAACCTTTATATTATTTTCCTTCAGTGCCGACAGCACCTCGTCAAGTCGCTCGGTGATAATGCCCGACACTATCAGCCTGCCGTTCTTCTTTAAAAATCCGCTGAAATAGGGCGACATTGACACGATTACATCTGCTACTATATTGGCGGTAATTATATCAAAGCCTGTGCCTATCTTCTCTCTGAGCGGCTCATCATCGCTGATATTTCCTATATAAGCGGAAACCATATCACTGCCGAAGCCGTTCTTTTCGGTATTTTCCTTTGCGGTGCGTACCGAGTTTTCGAATATATCCACCATTACCGCCTGCTTTGCACCGAGCAGAAGTCCTGCGATGGACAGTATGCCGCTTCCCGTGCCGAGATCGAGCATTCTGTCGCCCTCGTGTATCTGCTTTTCGAGAAGCTCCATTACAAGACGGGTTGTGTGGTGCTGACCTGTTCCGAATGACGAAGCGGGGTCGATCTCAAGTATCTTTCTGCCGTCTGTATTCTCTACTTCTTCCCAGCTCGGCTTTACTATCAGCTTTTCGCCTACCGTGAATGGCTTGTAATACTGTTTCCAGTTATTTGCCCAGTCCTCCTCACGCACGCAATCTATCGTTACGTCAAGGCTTCCGTAAAAATCATCCGTATCGTTTTCCTTAAGCTCATCAAGAGTACCGCCGAGTGCAGAGAGCATTTCCGCACCCTGCTCATTATCCTGCACATAGCAGGTTATGTGCGGTTCTACGGTTTTAAGTCCCATAAGGCTGTCATCTACATAATCCCAGTTATATTCCTTGTTTTCGAGGAACTCCTCAAAATCGGCGGGGTCGTGAATTATAAATCCGTTAAGTCCAAGCTCGGACAGGCGCATTACAAGCACCTGTATTGCTTCACTTTTCGTATATACATCTACCTGTCTGAATTGCATAGTAATACCTCTTGTTTTTTATTTGCCGGCAGGGCATAAATATCTATAGTATATTACAGCTTGTAGAAAAAGTCTGTTATTTAAAAGAATAGAACAAGTTCTCTATCCCTATCCCCAAACCCCTTCCCCCTGGGAAGGGGCTATATTACTGGGGCTACCGTCCCTAGACCCTGTTGGGGGCTACGCCCCTCAACCCCATTTTTTTGATAACGATAGAGATTTTTCCACAGTCTGAAATATCTATAGTATATTATCCTACATTTCGGGGAAAAAAGCAAGTGTTTAACGCAAAAATGCACCGCCCTTATAAAAAGGACGGTGCAAAACATTCAAGGAAGAACCAATGTTAAATTCCGGATTACCGTTAATCGTTATCCTGCAGAGCCTCGTAAGCCTCTTCGCCTGTACGAACCTTGATTACGTTTTCTACGTCGTATACGAAAATCTTACCATCGCCTATCTTACCGGTATAGAGTGCGTTCTTGGCAACCTCTACGACCTTTTCAACAGGAACCTTGCAAACTACGATCTCGACCTTCATCTTGGGAAGAAGTCTTGCGTCTACGGGAACACCACGATAGAACTCAGTTGAACCCTTCTGCATACCGCAGCCCATTACATGAGATACTGTCATACCGGTGATGCCGATAGATGAAAGTGCGTGCTTGAGAACTTCGAACTTCTCCTGGTTTGCGATAATGTCTACCTTTGTCATCTTTACATCGCTGTCGCTGATAGGAGCTCTTGCCTTTGAAACGTGCTGTACGGGTACAGAGGTTTCAACAGGAGCAGCCGTAGTAACAACTGCAGTATCTTCTGCGGAAGAACCGCTGTATACGCTGTCGCCTGCGATAACGAAATCTGCGTAGGAACTCGGCAGACCGTGTTCTGTCATATCAAGACCCTTGAGCTCTTCTTCTCTTGAAGCTCTGAGGCCGATCGTGTGCTTTAAGATATAGAATGTCAGGAACATCGTTACTGCTGCGAATGCGCAAACAGCAACTACGCCGAGTGCCTGTATACCAAGCTGGCTGAAACCTCCGCCGTAGAACAGACCAGTGATGCCGTTCTGACCTTTACCTGTTGCGAATAAGCCTACTGCGAGCGAGCCCCATACACCGTTGAAGAAATGTACTGCTACTGCGCCGACAGGGTCATCAATTTTGAGCTTGTAGTCGAGCAGCCAAACACCGAAGCAAACCAGCAAGCCTGAAACAATACCGATTATTGCTGAGCCGAGTGCGTCTGTATCTGCACAGGGAGCTGTGATAGCTACAAGTCCTGCGAGCGATGCGTTAAGGCACATCGAAACATCGGGCTTGCCGTTTTTAAGCCAAGTGAAAATCATCGTTACTACCGTTGCAACTGCGGGAGCAATTGTTGTGGTAAGGAATATATCTGCGAGGTAATCTACGTTGGAAGCTGCGGCACCGTTGAATCCGTACCAACCGAACCAAAGGATGAATACACCGAGTGCGCCGAGAGGGATAGAGTGACCTAAGATAGCTCTGGGCTTACCGTCCTTGCTGAACTTGCCGATACGGGGTCCGACCATTGCGGCACCGATAAGAGCCGTAAGACCGCCGACCATATGTATTGCCGTTGAACCTGCAAAGTCAACGAAGCCAAGCTGTGCGAGCCAGCCGCCGCCCCAGATCCAGTGAGCCTCGATAGGATAAACGACAAGGCTGATAACGAATGAGTAGATGCAGTAGCTGATGAACTTTGTACGCTCTGCCATAGCACCTGAAACTATCGTTGCTGCGGTAGCGCAGAATACTAAGTTGAACACGAACTCTGCACATCTGTTGAAGTCTGAAAGCTGAGTAAGAACGTCAAGATTCGGAACACCGATAAGTCCGAAGAATGTATCTTCGCCAAGCATCAGACCGAAGCCGAGAAGCACGAATGCAATCGTACCGAGGCAGAAGTCCATTAAGTTTTTCATTATAATGTTGCCGGCATTCTTTGCTCTGGTGAAACCTGTTTCAACCATTGCGAAACCGCACTGCATAAAGAATACCAATGCGGCACCGATAAGGTACCATATACCGTTGCCGTCGCCGACGTTGAACATCGTGGCGTTAACGGTTTCCTGAATTTTGTCTGCCGACTCGGCAGCAAGAGTTAGCGTGGATAAGAAATCCATTGATAACCGCCCCTTTCAATAGGTAATTTTCTGACTGCGGCTGTGCCGCTTTTTTCTTGAAACGGGTCTGAAAAAATTCTATCTGCACCCCTCTGCGCCTTTGCAGATACTGCAGAACTTTTGCAATCCCGCTTAAAGCAAAAGGAGCCGCACGAACTTTTTGTGTTCGTGCAGCTCCGTTGCTTACAAGTATTATTATACTTACGGCGGGGGGATTTGTCAACACTTTTTTGCAAGTTTTTTATTTGTTTCTTGCATTTTGTGAAATCTGCATAATATCTTGATGAATTTTTTGCAAAGCGGTTATGCAGTTGTGCCAACAGTATATCGAAAATCGGATTGTGGGTATGGCTGATTTTCGGGCTTTTTGCTTGCTTTTAGCGGAATCGGGGCGTTTTTTCACCAAATATGACGCATGAATGCAATTATCCGTCATACTGCAAATTCACGTTGTTTTAATTCATTTTTTGGTGTTTATCCTGAATAACGGGTGGATTTTTGCAACAGGAGTTTAAATTTCTCGCAATATTTATGTAAAAAACTACTGTATGTACGGGTTTTAAAATCAAAAAAAGCGACAGGTAAAGCCGTGTACGGCAATTCAAGGGCGGAGCCACCGTAACTTCTGTCGCTTTTTTAGTATTATATGCTTTTTATGTCACGCTGTGAATATTCTTGTTCCTCGCATCTTTCCGCCATATACATTCCAAGCTCGGCGAACACGAGCGGTATATCATAGACTGTCCTGCCGTCCTGTTCGCACATCGTGCATTCGCCCGGAGTTGCGGGAGAGAGCATATCCGATGCGGTGACGAGGTTATTCTCCTTGCGTATGCCGGCATTTTCGAAAAATCCGTCATAAAGGGTGCTTTGCTCATCGTTACGATACAGATTGACTATATTGTACTTGCATATCATCATTTCATCGTTTGTTATATGAGAGCCGACACCGAACTGTGATATTCCGTCATCGAGAAGTATTTTCCCGACAATATCCAGCACATCTCTTATCATAGCGGAGGTGCAATCGTCAAGATAATAAATATCCTTGTGGAAAGCGATGATGTTCCCGTTTTCGTCCTTAGGCTCGGCGGTTTGGGGAGTGGGAAGCTCCAGAATAAAGAACAGCCTCTCGTTTTCGTGCAGTTTTATGAAATCCTCAAGCAACGGCAGAGTTTTTTGTGCCGATACGTTTGCGGTGAAGAATTTTCCGTCCGTTTTATAACCTTCGCTGAGCTTATCGGCAAAGGAAATCGAAAAGCCTTTTCTCATAGTAAGCATAATTTATACCTCTTATTTTCTTCCTGCCAAATACATTAAAACCGTCATTGCAAGCCCGAACGCAAGTCCGGATGCTCCGAACGCACAGAGCCACCTACTGTCAACTATCGCTTGTAACGCCTCAACGGCACTGCTCCCGACAAACATTTCAAACAGGAACAAAACAATCATCATACCGAGCGCCAAGAAAACTCCGAATAACAGACCCATCAGCATTCCGACAGGAAGGAACGACAGAAAATTCTTATCAAAGTCTGCCGCTTCACATTCCTTTCGTGTAAGCTTTTTCAATTCTGCTCTCTTTACGGCTATTTCGGCGGCTTGTGAAACGTCCTCGTTTCCTGCACAGCACGAAAAGCTTTTTTCTATATGATAACCGCCATTGCGGAACATACTTGAATAAATATCAGCATTACTATAGTCAAAGCCATCTTTCATTATAATAGTTCCGCTCCTGAATATGATTACCGGCTCTCCGTCGGAGCACATTTCATCGCAGTGTACCATATAAAGGACATTATTCTCGTAACCGACCAAATACGCCTTATCATGACTTTGGGTAAGATGTAAGCCTTTAAGTTCACCTGTTTTTCTGAAATCGGGATAAACGCCCTCATAGCCGGCTTTATAAAGTGTATCGGTGATATTTTTTCTTATCCGAATGTTTTCGGGTTCAAGTCCGATTATTTCCGATATAGTGGGATAATCCTTGCAAAGCCCCCAAAAAATCATATACAATTCACGCCAGAGCGGTTCATATTTCACATCATCAAGCCCGCTGAAACGTTTATTTGAAATTCCTGTTTTAGCACGTCTGACATTCTTTAAGATGCTTGCGGTAAACTCATTTAAGCCGTACTTTTCGGCATAAGCTGTAAGAACCGGTAATTCAGGTTTCGCTTTAGAGCTGTCTGCAATTTCCATAAGTTCAAGCACAAGCGGTAGGTAATTACGCTCAGCTTCGCTGATAAAAGTTTCATCAAAGCTGTATCTGTCATATATATTAGCCGCCATACAGACTACTATATCCCATACGCCATCGGAGTAATATGTTTTCCTGCACGGCATCATTTCCGCACTTGCACAATCAAACTTCAGTTCAAAATCTTCATCACCTCGTTCTTCGCTCCATACTGAGAAATGAATCACATTTTCATTTTCATCAATGCACATCTCATAGACAAGCACATAGCTGTCTTCAGGCATTGTATATTCGGTTTTAACTTTGTCAAGGCAAACCTTTAAAATGAAACCTTCCATATCAAAGAGAACAACCGCATTGTTTTCTTCCGTTCCGGTCAGATATATATTGCAATAGAATAACGAATCGTCATTGAATTTGCTGAATATTTTTTGCGTGAGCTTATCAATATTATTCATAACTGCCTCCTGTATTATTTTGTACTTACATTTTACCATAACTGCCCCGACAGTGCAACCACAAACGCAAAAACACCGCAGTGGAAACACTGCGGTGAATGTTAACGTGGGAAGCTCCAGAATAAAGAACAGCCTCTCGTTTTTGCCATATTAACCTGCTTACTTCTTCTTTATAACCGTTCCCTGTCTTGTTTCCTCGACGGTGTAGCCCATTGCGGTTATCTTATCTCTAAGCTCATCGGCAAGTGCGAAGTTCTTATCCTTACGTGCCTGCTTTCTCTGCTCGGCAAGCTCAAGAATTTCGGCAGGAAGCTCATCAGCTGTATCGGCAGGCTTTTCGTTTACTGTCTTTGCCTTTTCGATAAGCGACAGTGAAAGCACCTTGTCGAAGTCGGCAATAAGTGCCAGCTTTGTTGCGGGTGTTGTGTCAGCCTTTAATACGTCATACAGCGCAGTGATTGCAAGCGATGTGTTTATATCGTTGTCCATAGCGGCAGTGAAGCCCTCACGGAGTTTATCGTAAGCCGCCTTGTCAGCCTCGCCCTGCTCCGCCTTTAAAAGCTGTGCTATCTTAACAACCAGCTTTTCGTATGCGCCCTTTGCATTGTCAAGATTCTCGTAAGTGAATACGAGCGACTTTCTGTAGTGTGACAGCAGGCAGAAGAAACGGTATATCACGGGGTCGTAGCCCTTGCTCTCAAGCAGGGATACCGTAAGGAATTCGCCCTTTGACTTGCTCATCTTGCCGCTGTTTGTATTGAGATGGTGAACGTGGAACCAGTAGTTGCACCACTTATGACCGAGGTAAGCCTCGCTCTGTGCTATCTCGTTTGTGTGGTGGGGGAATGCGTTATCGATGCCGCCGCAGTGAATGTCCAGATATTCACCGAGATGCTTCATGCTTATGCAGCTGCACTCGATATGCCAGCCAGGGTAGCCTACTCCCCACGGGCTGTCCCACTTGAGTTCCTGAGCGTCAAACTTTGACTTTGTGAACCACAGAACGAAGTCAGCCTTGTTTCTCTTGTTGCCGTCCTCCTCAACGCCTTCACGGACACCAACTGCAAGGTCTTCCTCCTTGAAATCGTTGAAAACATAGTACTTTTCGAGCTTTGAGGTATCAAAATAGATATTTCCGCCTGCTTCGTAAGCGTAGCCCTTTTCGATAAGAGAAGAAATTACCTTTATGAAATCTGCGATACAGTGCGTTGCAGGCTCTACAACATCGGGACGCTTGATGTTCAGCTTAGTGCAGTCCTCAAAGAAAGCGTCTGTGTAATACTTTGCTATCTCCATAACCGTCTTATGCTCACGCTTTGCACCCTTCAGCATCTTGTCATCGCCCGTGTCGCCGTCGCTTGTCAGATGTCCTACATCGGTAATGTTCATTACACGCTTTACATCATAGCCGACATAGCGCAGGTACTTTTCAAGCACGTCCTCCATAATGTAGCTGCGCAGATTTCCTATGTGCGCAAAGTGGTACACGGTAGGTCCGCAGGTGTACATATTTACCTTGCCCTCAACATTCGGCACGAATTCTTCCTTTTTGTGTGACAGTGAATTATATAACTGCATTTTCTTATCCTCGCTTTTATTTAATATTGTTTTCTTTAAGTTCTTCTCTTAGCAGGTCTATCTCGCTCTGCATTGTTTCAAGCCTGCTCTGCAAGGCACATATCTGCTGTGCCACAGGGTCGGGAATGTGTATCTGGTCAAGGTCGCAGGCATTTACCCTCTGACCGTCACGGCGGACTATCCTTGCAGGAACGCCGACCGCAGTTGAGTTAGGCGGTACCTCCGACAGCACAACGGCATTTGCGGCTATCTTTGCGTTATCGCCCACCTTGAAAGGACCGAGAACCCTTGCTCCTGAGCCTACCATTACATTGTTGCCGAGCGTGGGGTGACGTTTACCGGTATCTTTACCCGTACCGCCGAGCGTTACGTTCTGATAAAGCGTGCAGTAGTCGCCTATCTCGGTAGTTTCGCCTATTACAACGCCGCTTCCGTGGTCGATGAACAAGCCCTTTCCTATCGTTGCGCCGGGGTGTATCTCTATACCCGTTTTTCGCAAAGCACGCTGTGATATCCACCTTGCAATGAAATAATGCTTTTTAAGGTACCATTTATGCGCCCTGCGGTATGCCCTTACAGCCTTGAAGCTGGGATACAGGAAAAACACCTCGAGATCGCTCTTTACGGCAGGATCTCGTTCTCTGACCGATTTTATATCCGCTTTAATTTTATCGAACATATGTTTCCTACCCTTCTCCGAAAATAAAAACGCCCTCGTCTGCATAACAGACGAAGGCGATATTTCTATCACGGTTCCACTTCGCTTCGGAGCTTACACTCCCTTTATGTCTTTAACGCAGACTACACGGGCAGAGATACTGATAAGTCTAACGTTCCCTCTGCCGACCCGGATAAAAAATCCGTACAGCCGCACTTCACCGTAAATCAGTCTGCCGTCTTTCACCTTACACGGCTCTCTGTGAAACTTTTTCCCGGTTACTCTTGCCATACACGGTCTTTGCACTTATGCTTCATTATATGTTTAGTGTATCATAAATGCAACGCTGTGTCAAGCGAAAAAATATGAATTAAGAAGCTTACCTATTTATAGAAAAAGTCTGCTTTTAAGAAAACAGCTTATTCTCAAACCCTAACCACAAACCCCTTCCCCATGGTGAAGGGCTGTGTATGCTTGGTTGGCTTTGCGTCCTTGCAAAGCCCTTGGGCATACACGCCCGGCATCTGTGCCGGGGCTATTTCGCTGGGGCTACCGCCCCTAGTCCCTGTTGGGGGCTACGCCCCTCAACCTTTTTTAGCAAAGATAGCAATTTTTCTATAAACTAAGAGATTACTCCATTATATTCTTCACGATCGGCAGTCTTACGCAGACAAGCGTTCCCTTGCCAAGCTCGCTGTCAAGCGTCACCGTACCGCCGTAACAGTTGACGATATGCTTTACTATGGAAAGGCCGAGTCCGGTACTGCCCTCTTTGGTGCTTCTGCCCTTATCCACTCTGTAGAAACGCTCAAATACACGGTTAAGCGATTCCTTAGGGATGCCTATGCCGTTATCCCTTACATAGATACAGCCTGTTTCGCCCACATTGTGAAGCGTTATCTCAACCCTGCCGCCGTCCTTGTTGTACTTTATGGCATTGCTGACTATGTTTTCGACAAGTTCGTATATGTGCTTGTATGCGGCACGGACGGTAAAGCTGTCGCCGGACAGTTCTATAGTGACGTTCTTTGCGCAAGCCGCAGGCTCCAGACATTCCTTTACCGCTGTGCATATCTCGGACAGCTTACAGTCGGTCACTTCCTCGGCTGTGGTCTTATTTTCAAGGGAGGATATTTCAAGAATGTCGCTGATGATTGTTGACATTCTCTTGGCTTCGGTAAGAATTTTTCCGATGTAATAATCCTTCTTATCCTTAGGCACAAGTCCTTTTTCAAGAAGCTCGGCAAAGCCCGATATCGCCGTCAACGGCGTTTTCAGCTCGTGTCCTGCGTTGGCGAAGAAGTCGGCTTTGAGCTGTTCGGACATACGCTTGTCGGTAACGTCACGGATAACCATAAGTCCGCCGTGCATTGCATCTATTCCACTCTTGGATACGGGGAATACCTGCACGAGCAAGATCCTGCCGTCAACGGTGCTTTCTATCGTTACCGTCCTGTCTTCGTTTGCCGCTTTTTCCGCTCCGCTGATTATCTCGGGCTTTCTTGCAAGCTCGGGTACGGTCGAAGCACCGTTTTCATCAGAAGCACCGAGCAGCTTTAGCCCGGCACGGTTGATTGATATGACGGACAAATCGTTATCGTAAAGAATTACACCGTCCTGAAGGCTTTCAAGTATGAAGCGTTCCTTTTCACGCTCGTCTTCAAGCGTCTTCATATTATCCTGTATGCTTTTACGCATAAAATTGAACATTGTGACAAATTCATCAAGTTCTGGGTATTTGTGCGACGGTATCTCCTCAAGTTCCGCAGAGACTTTTTCGTCACCGACATATTTCATGCCGCTCATAGCCTTTGATATGCTGTTTATCGGCTTCATTATCTGGCGGGCAACACTGCTTACCGCTATAAGTCCTGCTATTATGCCTATTGCGGCGGCTATCAGCATGGGCGCTATGAACATTGACGCAAAATCCATATAGCTGTTTATATTGTAGCTTATTCTGATTATATCGTCATCCTTAACCTTCATAGCGGCATAGATCTGATTTTTGCCGAGCGTCTTGGAATATCTTACGGCTACTCCGCTTCCTGTAAGTTCTGCCTGCTTTATCTCCTCACGGGTGCTGTGGTTATCGTCCGGCTCGCCGTCGATATAGGTATCTACAAATACAGTTCCGTCCTTATTGATAAAGCTCACTCTGGCGTTGCCGACAAGTGAGCTTAATCTGTTCGCAAGGTCATAGTCGTGGTCGGTTTCGTCCTCATAAATCACACGGATAAGTCCGAGAGAAGTCAGCATATCGCTTTTTCTGACGTTCTGCTCCGTGCTTGAAAGAAGTGCGGTAGCAGATACAACGCACACCGACATAACTATCGCAATTACTATAAGAAAACGTACTATAAGTGCTTTTTTCATCTGTACGTCCTCCTGTTATTCTCCTATAAATCTGTAGCCTACTCCTCTTACCGTTTTGATAAGATGAGCGTTCTCGGCATCATCGCTGAGTTTTTTTCTGAGCGTTCCTATGTGCATATCGAGCGTTCTTGTTTCACCGACAAAATCTATGCCCCACACTTTCGTGAGAAGCTCCTCACGGCTGACAACTCTTGCCCTGTTCTTAAGAAGATACAAAAGAAGCTCGTATTCCTTCAGCGTAAGCTCTATCGGTCTGCCGTCACGGCTAACCTCTCTGAGAGATGTGTTTACCGTTATGCCGCCTGCCGTAATCTTATCGGAAGCACTGTCTGATGTGCTTCTGCCGGAACGCCTTAAAAGCGCCTTTATTCTTGCGGCAAGCTCCATAATTCCGAAGGGCTTTGTGAGATAATCGTCTGCGCCGTTTTCAAGCCCGAACACCTTGTCTATCTCGGCTGATTTTGCTGTCAGCATAAGTATAGGCGTATTCTTTGTCTGCTCGTTTTCACGAAGAATCTTCACCGCCTGCACACCATCCATACCCGGCAGCATTATGTCGAACAGGAATATATCCGGCACCTGCTTTTCGGTTGCGGCAAGGCAATCCTCCGCACTGACAAAGCTCTCCACCTCGTATGAATAAGCCGAAAGAGCTACCGTCACAAGCTCTCTTATACTGTCGTCGTCCTCAGTTATATAGATACGTTCAGCCATTATATCAGCCTCCAAAGTTTATATAATACGGGTATTCTTGTATTCTCCCGTCTTGAAGAATTCCACCCACTCGCAGATATTTACCGCATGGTCGGCTATTCTTTCAAGATATTTTACTATCATAAGGGCATCGACCGCAACATCGCCGCTGCAATGCTCGCTCTTTATAAGCTCTACTATGCGGTTTCTTATAGAAACGAACAGTTCGTCAACCTCATCGTCAGCCTTTATCGTTTCATTCGCAAGCTCCATATCGGTTGTTACGAATGAATCTATAGAGTGCGAAACCATTATTATTACCTTTTCGCTCATAGTCTGAATCTCTTTTACTATGTGCATAATAGCGGATACGTCTGCGGTAAGGCTGATCTCCGCAATATCTGCGGCATTGTCGGCTATACGCTCCATATCAGTTACCATTTTGAGCGCCGCTGAAACCTTACGAAGATCTCTTGCGACAGGCTGTTCACGAAGTATTATGGACAGGCACTGGCTCTCGATGTTCTTTTCTTCCTCATCTACCGCTCTGTCGCCGTCTACTACCTTTTTTGCAAGAACGGCATCGCTGTCACGAAGTGCTGTGATAGCTGAAGCTATCGCCTCCTCTATCATTCCGCCCATACGGATAAGGTCGTTATTCAGCTTGCCGAGCTTATGTTCAAATGTTTCTCTCATTTCTGTTTGCCCTTTCTAATATAATATCACACATAACGTATAAAATCAACCGAAACGTCCTGTGATATAATCTTCCGTCCGCTTATCAACGGGACGTGAGAACAGTTCGTCTGTCGGTGCGTACTCGACCATTTCTCCTACAAGGAAGAAGGCCGTGTAGTCCGAAATTCTTGTTGCCTGCTGCATATTGTGAGTTACAATAGCTACCGTGTACTTTTCCTTGAGCGTGTTCATAAGCTCCTCGATTTTAAGCGTTGATACAGGGTCGAGCGCCGATGTAGGTTCGTCCATAAGAATGACCTCAGGCTGAACGGCGATTGCTCTTGCGATACAGATTCTCTGCTGCTGGCCGCCCGAAAGGCTGAGTGCGGATTTATGAAGTCTGTCCTTTACCTCGTCAAAAACAGCCGCACCGATAAGGCTCTCCTCGACTATCCTGTCAAGCTTTGCCTTGCTCTTTATGCCGTGCACTCTCGGTCCGTATGCTATGTTATCGTAAATGCTCATCGGGAAAGGGTTGGGCTTCTGGAACACCATTCCTATCCTGCGGCGCAGTACGTTTGTATCAACGCCGTCAGCGTAGATGTCCTCGCCGTCAAGCAGGAACTGACCTGTTATCTTACAATCCGGTATCAGATCGTTCATACGGTTAAGGCTTTTCAGATATGTGGATTTGCCGCAGCCCGAAGGACCGATGAAGGCGGTTATCTTATTTGTCTTTATATCAAGGTTTATATCCTTGAGAGCGTGGTTTTCTCCGTAATATAGATTTACATTTCTTGTACAGAGCTTCACATCGCTCTGAGGTACGATTATATCTGACATTGTTTATCCTCTTTTCTTTTTACGGCATTATACCGAGCGTTTCTTTCTTATTCTGTAAGCGACCAGCTTTGCGCATATGTTGATTATAAGCACTGTTACAAGCAGTACAAGCGCTGTAGAGAATGCGTACTTCATTTCGGCACCGCCACGCTGTGCGTACTGGTAAAGCTGAACAGTGAGTGAGCCGCCCTGATTCATCACCTTGCCGAAAATATCGCCAAGCGAATTTATACCTACCTCAGCGGCAATACCTGCTGTGAAGATAAGCGCCGCAGACTCGCCTACTATTCTGCCTATGGACAGGATTACCGAGGTCAGTATACCGTCTATACAGCTTGGAAGAACAACGGTCCTTATAGTATGCCACTTAGGTGCGCCAAGTCCGACAGCACCCTCTCTGTAGCCCATAGGAACGGTCTTTATCGCCTCCTGCGTGGTACGGATTATGGTGGGCAGTACCATTATTGACAACGTCAGCGCACCTGTAAGCAGTGAGTAGTTTACCTTGAAAATATTGTAGAAGAACACACTGCCGAAAAGTCCGTATATAATTGAGGGGATACCTGCAAGCGTTTCGGTAGTGAATTCTATAATTCTTGTAAGTCTGCCCTGCTTTGCGTATTCGGTAAGATATATTGCCGCACCTACACCGACAGGTGTTGCGATGATAAGCGTAATCACTACAAGATAAAGCGTATTGATTATATTTCCAAGTACGCCGTAGTTTTCATAAGGATATGAGAACGCCGGAGTTGTAAGGAAGTTCAGGCTCATTCCCTCTGTGCCTTTTACGGCTATGTATATAATCATACCGAGCGTCAGCGCAACGACTATACCGGACGAAAGAAAAATCAGAGCCTTCAGCACTATGTCGCTTACTCTTCTGTGCTTTTTAGTAAGAGAATTCGTAACTGCTTTTGCCATAATCTATCACGCCTTTCCTGCGGTTTTTGCCGCTTTTTCCTTTTTGCCGCCCTTTTTGAGAATACCGTTGAGTATCAGATTTATTATCATAATGAACACGAACAGCACAAGTCCTATCGCAAAGAGCGCCTCTCTGTGAAGTCCGCTTGAATACGGGAATTCGGCAACGATACCTGTTGTGAGGAATTTTACCGATGAGAACAGCTCCGGCATATTTGCGCTGTTGCCTGCAACAAGGATAATAGCCATAGCCTCACCTATTGCTCTGCCGACACCGAGAACGACACCGGACGCAATACCCGACTTTGCGGCGGGGATAACTACCTTGAAGATAGTCTGTATCTTGGTAGCTCCCAGTCCGTAGCTTGCCTCTCTGTATTCGGAAGGAACGGCGGATATTGCGTTCTCCGAAATGTTTATGATAGTGGGGAGTATCATTATGGCAAGTACGATTATGGCACTTGCGAGGTTTGCGCCGCCTGTGAACTGATGTGTAGGATCATTAGCATAAATGACCTCCTCCAGTGCGTACATAAGCGGCTTTACAAGATTTGCACCGAGCAAACCGTATATAACCGACGGGATACCCGCAAGAAGCTCGACCGCAGGCTTTACTACGTTCTTCATCGCCTTAGGTGCAAGCTCGGACAGGAACACCGCTGTAAGAAGTCCTATCGGAACACCGATCACTATTGCACCGAGAGTACCGAATACCGACGTGAGAATCAGCGGAAGTATTCCGAACTGTTCTTTTTTTGCGTACCATGTGTCGCCGAACAGAAAATCGGTCAATCCGATCTTTCCGATAGCGGGCGCACCGGATATTATCATATAAATTGTTATCATCAGGACGCACGCTACCGCTGTGATCCCACACACGGTAAATATGTACTTCATTACACGCTCTGTAACGTTTGTGAATCCCGATTTTTTACTTCTTATAGCAGATCTCTGCTTTCCGACCGAGCCTACCGCAACTGCTGCGCCGCTTGTCTTTTCCAAGTAAACCATCCTTTCAGGGCTATACATACTTATACAGCAAATTCCGGTAACGGATTGCTACCGGAAAAGTGCTTACTGTACAGGAATTATCGACTTGTTTTTTACTTTACGGGAACTGCACCCTGTGCAAGTACGAGTGCCTGACCTTCTTCTGAGAGAATGAAGTCGAGGTAAGCCTTAACGAGTTTGTTGTCGGAGCCCTTGAGTGTTGCACAGATAAAGGGTCTTTGTACCTCATAAGCGCCGCTCTTTACGTTTTCTTCTGTAGCTTCAATGCCACCGACCTTGAGTGCCTTTACTGTTTCGTCAACGTTTGCAAGTGAAGCGTAACCGATAGCGCCGTCTGTGGTTGCAACTGCGTTGATAACCGAACCTGTAGACTCAAGTTCCTGTGCGTACTTTGGTTCCTTGCCACCCATTACGATAGACTCGAAACCGTCTCTTGTACCTGAACCGTCCTCACGGCCGATAACTACGATAGCCTTGTCATCGCCGCCAAGCTCCTTCCAGTTTGTGATCTCGCCGGAATATACCTTTGCAAGATCCTGGAGTGTGATGTCTTCGAGCTTGTTTGCGGGGTTTACTACGAGAGCGATACCGTCAAGTCCTACTACTGTAGCGTCGAGCTTTTCAGCTTCTTCGTCCTTGAGCTTTCTTGATGAGTTACCGATGTCGCACTTGCCTTCTGACGCTTCCTGGATACCTGTACCCGAACCTGTGAGGTTTAAGTTTACTGTTACGCCCTTGTTCTTTTCCATAAATGCGCCGTTAACAGCCTTGATAACCTTTTCCATTGATGTTGAACCGTTCATTGACAGTGTGCCGCTGAGCTCTTCTGTAGCTGTAGATGATGCTTCGCTTGCAGATGTACCTGCCGTAGAAGATGTGCCTGCTACGCTGCTTGTTGCAGTTTCTGAACAGCCTGTTGCTGCAGCAACTATTGCTGCGCCTGCGATAAGTGATATTAATTTCTTGTTCATGTTGTTTCCTTTCTTAAGGGTGATACCCCTCGGAGTTTTCCTGATACTCCATAATATTTATGTACGTTTTTTATCTGTCGTTCGGTTTCCCTCCCGACTACATTTCATATTATAGTCAGAACACGCTTTACATTAAAGCAAGGAATGGTATAAAGTCGGTAAAGTTTTTGTAAAGCCGCATATTCCGCATAGCAAAGCCAAACTATACACCGACTTTACATTTTTGCCGTGCAACTTTACATTTGATTTTTAACGCTTTACGGTTTTCAGCCGTCACTCCGAATAGCTTTATATCTTGATTTGACGGTTAATTTATGGTAGAATAATATCAAAAGTTACACGAAAGAAGGTATAATATGCCACACTCATCGGGCGGAGGCTCTCACGGCGGCGGAAGCCACCACTCCTCCTCATCGCACAGCTCGTCACACCGTTCATCATCGGGAGGCGGCTCAAGCAGAATAAGAACCAGCCACACATATTTCCCCGGCGCAAGAAGATTCGTCTATTACAGAAACGGCGTTCCGAACTATGTTTACTCGGATACCGATTTATCAAAAGGTCCGAGCAAGCTGAGATTTTTAATGCTCATATTCTATGTGCCGTTTGTTCTGGCGGCTTTTTTAATGATATTTACGTCTTTCGGCATACCCGAAAAGCTGAAGGTAGATTATAACTCGCAGATAGTCATACAGGACGACGCTAATGTACTCGGAGATACAACTAAGCTCAGCGACGCACTTGAGGATTTCTTCAACACAACGGGCATTTCTCCTGCGGTAATAACTGTGTACAATTCCGACTGGGAGGATAACTATACCGACCTTGAGAAGTACGCTTATGAGCTTTATGTAAACCGTTTCTACGACGAAAAGCACTGGCTGATAGTGTATTCTCAGCCAAAAGATCCGGACGATGAATTCAACAACTGGTACTGGGAGGGTATGCAGGGCGATGATACCGACAGTATCATTACTTCATCTGTAGCATACGATTTTACAAACGATCTGCACAAGAGGCTGCTTGTCGAGGGAACAAAGGTAAATGACGCTATCACCGACAGCTTCAACGCACTTACTCCTACCGTAATGAAATTCAGATTTGAGGGTGAAACCTTCGGAATAGGAATCTTTATGCTCCTGTTCGTCTGCATACACGCATTCTTTATGGTATTCTTCCGACCCGATGCAAAGAAATACAAGGGAGCAAAGGAAGTGCCTCTTGACGACAACTACATTCCTCCTCAGCAGACTGCACCGCAGCCGCAATCTGTCGTAATGAAACAGGCCTCCTGCGAATACTGCGGAGGTGTTTATACCGTAGGCAGCTGCAACGTCTGCCCTCACTGCGGCGCACCTATCCAGCCGCAGGATTACACTGTTCCCGTACATAACGGCACAAGTACAGCAAGCGCAACAGATACAACAAACACAAACACACATTAACAATCATTGAGGTATAATATGAACGGATCAAGGATAACCGATTCACCGATAGGCGCTGTACTGCTGATAATCGGCTCGGTCATAGCGGTTATGGCGCTTGTCTGTGTCATCATTCAGCTTTACAAAAATCATATTTCAGACAGAAGTATGTGCCGTGAAATTTACGGTACAGATAAGCCTGCCAAGCATAAAAGTGTGCCGAAAAAATTAAAGGCTCTCGAAGAACATTTTCGGGAGCTTGATATTCCGCCGGTTTATTCGTTCACAGGTAATTGCTACTGCGAACATTTCACGATAACGGCGAAGCGTGAATTTATATTTTATGTATGCTGTCACACGGTTGGCGGCGAAACGCTTGACAAAAAGCTGTTTTTAAACTTCGAAAAAGCAAGGCGGTACATTTTCCGTGAGGTTATGGACATAGTTCTGAACAGTTACGGAGAAGAAGGGTATTCAGTATACGCTTCAAAGCTCACCGCCGAAGAAAAAGCAATGCTCGGTATATAATCCGCAGGATTCAAGCCGTATATAACGCAAAAATCCCCTCCGCTTTTGCGGAGGGGATAGTTTTATGCTTTGTCTGTAAGTCAAACACTGCTGTGCTTCTTAACGTAGTCTACAACCTCGTCAACAGTTGTGAATGCCATGCTTACGCAGGTATCAGCACAACCGTAGTAGATAGCGATTCTGCCTGTATCAGCGTCGCAGAGTGCTGCACAGGGGAATGTAACGTTCTGAACGTCGCCTACGCACTCATAATACTCTCTGGGGTTGAGAAGGTACTCAGCGCAACGATACTTAACCTTCCAGGGCTTGTCGATGTCGAGGATAGCAGCTGAGAAGCTGTATACATAGCCGTTGCAGCTCTGGAGAACGCCGTGGTAGAATACCAGCCAGCCTTCGCTTGTCTCTATCGGGATAGGACCTGCACCGATCTTGAGTGATTCCCAGCCCTTCATAGGAGCCATAACGTGTCTGTGCTCGCCCCAGTACTTCATATCGGGCGACTGTGAAAGGTACATATCGCCGAAAGGTGTGTGACCGCTGTCTGAAGGACGGCTGAACATAACGTACTTGCCGTTTATCTTACGGGGGAACAGAACACCGTTTCTGTTAAAGGGAAGGAATGCGTTCTCGCACTGGTGGAACTCCTTGAAGTCCTTTGTCCAGCCCACACCGATTGTAGGCTTCCAGCCGTATGCGTTGCACCATGTAATCCAGAATCTGTCCTCGATCCATACGCATCTGGGGTCGTAACCGTACTGCCAGGGGTTAGCTTCTGCAGTTTCGGGGTCGTCGTTTATCCATTCAACCTTTTCTTCGTTGAGGTTCCAGTGTACGCCATCCTCAGAGAAGCCTGCGTGGATAGCCATATTTCTTTCCTTGTCGTCAACACGGAAAACACCTGCGAACTTGCCCTTTTCGCTCTCGAAAGGAACAACTGCGCTGTTGAAGATAGAGTTGCTGGTAGGAAGAAGGTCACGGGGGATTATGGGGTTGTTGTCTGCACGCCAGATAACGTCCTTACAGCCTGCGGGTCTGTCCTGCCAGGGAATGTTCGGTAATGATGTACCGTTGATAACTTTTACGTTCATACTTGATTCTCCTTGATAAGTCATATTTCCGTTAAGAAGCGTAAATCGCTCTTTGTATTAAGTATATCATAGCCATTCTTCAAATGCAAGAGTTTTTGTTAAATTTTTTTACTTAATTTTTAGGCTAATAAACTAAAAACAGATTAAATTTTGACTACAAATCTACATTGCGTATTATAGCAGAGCATTCTGTGCTGTTGCTTATATCCGATGCGTTGAAAAAACGCAAATAACAAAATTGCGGATAAAATTACAGCACCTGTAAATCGGGCATTCGGAAATTTTCACAAACGTATAGTTAGAATATACTAACAATTTGAGTTAGAATAAACAAACTTTTTGTATTTGCGTTAGTCGGTTTGATTTTTGCTTGACAAACCGCTCTGCTGTGAGTACAATATTTTTTGTTAGCAGGTGCTAACCTTTTATTTGGCAATCAAGTTAGCTTGTTCTAATTTAATTAGCATTAACTAATAAGGTTAGCCAAGACTATATAAATAAGACAGTCGGAACAAAAGAAAGGATGACGTTCTATGATGCCGCTCATACTCGCATCTGAGGGTGACGAAAATATCATAAGGAAAATCGGCGGAAGTCCTGAGGTCAAGAAGCATCTTGAAAACTTAGGATTTGTAGTCGGTGGCAACGTAAAAGTCGTTACAACTGTAAACGGTAACCTTATCGTGAATGTCAAAGAGGCAAGAGTTGCGATAAGCAAGGAAATGGCACAAAGAATCATGATATGATTCTTATTATAGAGGAGGATAACCGATGAAGACATTAAAACAGGCAACTGTCGGAGAAACCGTCAAGGTTGTCAAGCTGCACGGCGAGGGCGCTATCAAGCGCAGAATTATGGATATGGGGCTTACAAAGGGCGTAGAGGTATACGTCCGCAAGGTAGCACCATTAGGCGACCCTGTTGAAGTAACGGTAAGAGGCTATGAGCTTTCGCTCAGAAAAGCTGACGCCGAAATGGTAGAGGTTGAATAAACCTTATCTGATTTAAGTAAGTAAACGAAAAGGTCTGAACAGCCTTTTACGGAAAGAGAGGAATTTTCCCGATGAGTTTAAAAATTGCGCTCGCAGGTAACCCTAACTGCGGCAAAACCACATTGTTCAACGCTCTGACGGGCTCAAACCAGTTTGTAGGTAACTGGCCCGGCGTTACCGTTGAAAAGAAGGAGGGTAAGCTCAAAAAGAGCGACGGAGTAGTAATTACCGACTTACCCGGTATCTATTCGCTGTCACCCTACACACTTGAAGAAGTAGTTGCAAGAAACTATCTTATCGAGGAGCGTCCCGACGCTATACTCAATATCATTGACGGTACGAACCTTGAAAGAAACCTTTACCTTACAACACAGCTCACAGAGCTTGGCATTCCTGTTGTAATCGCCATCAATATGATGGATATAGTAAAGAAGAACGGCGACAAGATAAACATTGAGGAGCTTTCAAGGGAGCTTGGATGTAAAGTTGTCGAAATCTCGGCTCTTAAGGGCACGGGAATAAAGGAAGCCGCAGACGCTGCGGTTGAAGCGGCAAAGAACGGCAAGACAGTTCCTATGCACACATTCTCAGGTCCTGTTGAGCATACGATAGCTCACATAGAGGAAGCCGCAGTACACAATATGCCCGAAGAACAGCAGAGATGGTACGCTATAAAGCTGTTCGAGCGTGACGACAAGGTTATCGAAAAGCTGAATCTTGACAGTGCTGTAATGGCTCACATTGACGAGGACATCAAGAACGTTGAAAAAGAGCTTGACGATGACGCAGAAAGCATTATAACAAACGAAAGATACGTTTACATAGCTGAGCTTATCAAGGGCTGTTACAAGAAGAAATCGGCTGGTCAGCTGACAACCTCGGATAAGATTGATAAGGTCGTTACAAACCGATTTGCCGCTCTTCCGATATTCGCTGTAATAATGTTCCTCGTTTACTATATTTCAATGGTAACGGTAGGTACAGCCGCAACAGACTGGGCTAATGACGGACTGTTCGGTGACGGCTGGCACTTGTTCGGAATAGGCTCGGCAGATTATGAGGACGCATCGGGTGCTTACTCTGACGCTTTGGAGGCTGTTAACGGTTTCGTTACAATAGAGCCTGACAGTGAGGATTTTGAGGCAGGTACTGCTCTTGAAACGCTCAAGTCATACAAGCCCGAAGGCGAGAATCCTTCAGTGCAGATAGATGTAGAGGACGAAGAAACACTTGAAGTAAGCCAGCTTACAGTTTACTACAAGGAGATCCCTGCAAACGCAGATGAAGACACGACACTCGGCATCACATATCTTGACGCTGTTAAGTACTTTGAAGAAGGCGGCGAAAGCGCATTTGAAGAACCCGATCCCGCAAGCTACGGCGTATGGGTACCCGGTATCCCCGTACTTATCGAGCAGGGTCTTGACGCTGTTAACTGCGTAGACTGGTTAAAGGGTCTTATCCTTGACGGTATTGTTGCCGGTGTAGGCGCTGTACTCGGCTTCGTTCCGCAGATGCTCGTACTGTTCATTCTGCTTGCTATTCTTGAGGCTTGCGGTTATATGGCTCGTATCGCATTCGTGCTTGACCGTATCTTCAGAAAGTTCGGTCTTTCCGGTAAATCGTTCATACCGATACTTGTCGGAACAGGCTGCGGTATCCCCGGTATCATGGCATCAAGAACAATTGAAAACGAGCGTGACCGCCGTATGACGATCATGACAACAACATTTATCCCCTGCGGCGCTAAGCAGCCGTTCATAGCAATGATAGCAGGTGCTATCTTCGGAGGTTCTCCGTGGATCGCAACGGGCGCATACTTCTTAGGTATGGCGGCTATCATCGTTTCGGGTATCATTCTTAAGAAGACAAAGATGTTCGCAGGAGATCCCGCTCCGTTCGTAATGGAGCTTCCCGCATACCACATTCCTACAGTTGGAAACGTACTGCGTTCAATGTGGGAGCGTGGCTGGTCATTCATCAAGAAGGCAGGTACTATCATCCTCCTTTCAACTATCGTAGTTTGGTTCACATCATTCTTCGGCTGGGTAGACGGTGCATTCACAATGCTCGATGAATCACAGATGGATTGCAGTATCTTAGCTAATATCGGTAAGGCTATCTGCTGGATATTCGCACCTCTCGGCTGGGGCGACTGGCAGGCGACTGTTGCGGCTGTTACAGGTCTTGTTGCAAAGGAAAATATCGTTGCGACAATGGGTATCCTTTACGGAAGCGGCGACGCTACTGTATGGCAGACGCTTGCAAGCAGCTTCACAGCTGTAACAGGTATGTCGTTCCTCGTATTCAACCTTCTGTGCGCTCCCTGCTTTGCCGCAATGGGTGCTATCAAGCGTGAAATGAACAACGCTAAGTGGTTCTGGTTTGCAATCGGTTATGAGTGCGGTTTTGCTTATGTAATCGCTCTTATGATAAACTATTTCGGCAAGCTGTTCACAGGCGCACTTGCAGGTGCAGGCGACATAATCGGTCTTATCGTTGCATTCCTTCTCCTTGCCGCTCTTATCTACCTTCTCGTTCGTCCTTACAAGGAAAGCAAGAAGCTCGGCGTTAAGGTCAAGGTTACAAAGTAAGGTCTTATTTCAGAAATAAAAAGGAGTGATCTTTATGGATCCTGTTATCGGTTCAATAATCGTAGCGGTAATTTTACTTGCGGTGATCATACTGATCATTCACAAGCTGGTAAGCGACAAGAAAAAGGGCAAGTTCTCTTGCGGCGGCTGCGTCGGATGCAGCGGTCACTGCGCCGAATGCCACGGCTGCGGTTCAGCCCCTGAGTCGCAAACGAAGAAAAGCAAATAAGTAATCAATAAAAGTATGAAGCGGAGCCGTGTGGTTCCGCTTTTGCTTTGAAAAGGAAGATAAAAAAATCCGCACTGCAATGAAACATTCGTGGCAGTGCGGATAAATTTATCTGTTTATTTCAGCTTTTCGGCATCGGGTATGGCGTCTGTTACCTCTACCTCAGCCTTCTGCTTGTAGCAGGCGAATATCTCGTCAAGCTCGAGTTTTTTCATCTTAGGTGTGACAAGGCTCACAAGCGGTACGATTATAAGTCCTGCGACCATAAGGAACATACCGAAGTTTACGGGAGATGCAACGTTGAAGCCGAGTATAGTGCCCGCAGGCTTGATTATCATATGCAGTACGGTGCCGATAACGCCTACGCCGAAGCTGACGTAAACGCTTATCTTGGTAACGCCCTTCCAGAAAAGTCCGTACATAAACGGTGCTAAGAACGCACCTGCAAGCGCACCCCAAGAATAGCCCATAAGGTCGGAGATAAGAGCGTTCTTGTTGAGGGCAATGATTACCGATATTGCAAGGAAGATTGCTATGAAGGCACGCATTACTATAAGCGACTTCTTTTCGTCGAGCTTATTCTTGCAAAGCGGATTTATAAGGTCGAGCGTCAGTGTTGAGCTTGATGTAAGCACAAGCGATGACAGCGTTGACATTGACGCAGAAAGAACGAGGATAACGACAATACCGATAAGTATTTCGGGGAGCGATTCGAGCATCTTCGGGATAATTCCGTCCGAGCCTATCTGCGTAAGTTCCTCATCGGATACGAATATTCTGCCGAAGCCGCCGAGGAAGTAGCTTCCGCCCGCAACTACAAGTGCAAAAACAGTTGATACTATCGTGCCTGTTCTGATAGAACGCTCGTCCTTTATCGTATAGAACTTATGTACCATCTGAGGAAGTCCCCACGTTCCGAGCGATGTGAGTATAATTACGCCGAGCAGGTTTATCGGGTCGGGTCCGAAGAACGAAACGAATCCGCCGTTGAGCTCGGGAGAAGCCGTGCCCTCCGTGCTGATATGCGACAGCTGATTCACCGCCTCGCTGAAACCGCCCTTTGAGGCAAGTGTAGCCGCAATTACCGCAACTATTCCGACAAGCATTATAATTCCCTGCACGAAGTCATTGAGCGCCGTTGCCTTATAGCCGCCGACAATAACGTATACTGCGGTAATTACCGCCATACCGACAACGCAGAACGAATAATCAATATTGAATGCCATTCCGAACAGTCTTGACAGACCGTTATAAACGCTCGCTGTGTACGGGATAAGGAATACGAACACGATTATCGCCGAGATTATCTTCATAGCCTTGCTGTTGAAGCGTCTGCCGAAAAATTCGGGCATTGTGGCTGATTCAAGATGCTTTGACATTACTCTTGTCCGTCTGCCTAAGATTAGCCACGGCAGAAGCGAGCCGAGTATGGCGTTTCCTATGCCTATCCAGGTTGAAGCAAGACCGAAGTTCCAGCCGAATTTGCCTGCATATCCGACAAAAATTACGGCAGAAAAATAAGATGTACCGTATGCAAAAGCCGTGAACCACGGTCCTACGCTTCTGCCGCCGAGTACGAAGTCATTAACTGTGGAAGTCTTTTTACGGCAGTATATGCCTATGCCGACTACCGACAAAATGTACAGGATGAGTATTGCTAATATCATTTTCTGTCCCCTTATAAAAGAAATAATTATGACCGTTTAAAGTGTTATCGCTTTCAAGTTACGTCACTTTAAACGGCTAAAATGATTATATACGAAAAAACCCTCTTTGTCAAGCGAATGACAGGAGGGTTTTAAATAATCGTTATTTGTTACAAAAGAGGTAGGGGGAAATTATGCAAGATTACATCTTGCTTAGCGTGTCGAAAAAGTATGTTTTTGAAACAAACTTCTAACTTACTATCCCTATCCCCCTGCCCCCTTTCCCCGGGAAAGGGGGTGAATACGGGGACTGGCGTCCCTGCGACCCGCCTTGGGGCTACGCCCAAAGCAAGGATGCTTTGGTTGCTTGCCAAAAGTTTTGCACGATGCAAAACCAGCAGAGCAAGCAACGCTAAACACCCATTTTTGATAACGATAGAGGTTTTTCGACAAACTAATGCCCCCGTTAAGACGGGGGCATACATTGCTTATTTATCTGTTTCAGGCGTTTTCTTCTTCCTTGAAGGAGAACTGACTTACCAGCTTCTGAAGCGTCTGTGCCTGTGCCGAAAGCTCTTCGGATGCGGCGGCGCTTTCTTCGGCAGTAGCCGAGTTTGTCTGTACAACATTTGAAATCTGTTCTACGCCTATATTGACCTGCTTTACCATATCCGTCTGTTCAAGGCTTGCACCTGCAATCTTGTTTACTATATCGCTGACACCGCCCGATCTTGCTTCAACCTCGGCAACAGCCTGAGCGGTTTCATTTGTGATATTGTTACCGTTTTCAACTGCGGCGATCGCACGTTCGATAAGAACAGTAGTGTCATGAGCCGCATCAGCGGATTTACCTGCAAGGTTTCTTACTTCGTCGGCAACTACGGCAAATCCCTTTCCTGCCTCGCCTACTCTTGCGGCTTCAACTGCGGCGTTGAGTGCAAGAATATTTGTCTGGAACGCAATATCCTCGATAGTCTGGATAATCTTGCTTATCTCTGCCGAAGCATCGCTGATATCCTGCATAGCACTTGTAAGGCTGTTCATCTTTTCGTTTGCCGCACCAATATACCCGGCTGTTTCATCAACAAGCTGTCTGCCTTTCTGGCAATCTTCCGTTGTAGCCTCAATATGAGCATTGATATTGTGGATAGTAGCGGCAAGCTCTTCTACAGATGCCGCCTGTTCGGTAGCACCCTGAGCGAGTGACTGAGCGCCTGCAGATACCTGCTGTGAACCGCTGGAAACCTGATCGCCTGCGATGCTTATCTGACTTAAAGTATCATTGAGCTTTGTGTTGATATCTCTTACTGATTCAATAAGTACCTTGTAATCGCCTCGGTATGTATTATCGGCATCTTTACTGTGCACATTAAAGTTGCCATGAGCCATATTGCTCAGGATATTGCCGATATCGCTGATCATAGCATTTTGTTCATTTACTACCTTTGCGGCAGACTTTGCGAGTATCTTGACTTCATCGTGTGATTTAACCATAGGTACAGGACTTGTAAGATCGCCCTCGGAGAGCTTTTCGATACGCTCAGCGCAGAGCTTTATGGGCTTGCCTATCTTACGGCTGATAAGTCCTGCGACTATACCGCCTACTACAGCTGATGCGGCACAGATTATTGCAAGCACCAGAAGTCCCTTAAGACAATGTATTGTATAATCACTGTTGTATGCTGTTACTGCAATAGACCAGCCGTTTGTTTCGGGTATGGGCGCATAGCCTATATGTTTTGCGATGCCGTTTGATGTGTACTCGGCTGAGCCTGTTTCACCGGCCTCCATTTTTTCGTGTGTCTGAGCAAGTGCCGCATAGCTTGAATCTTCCTCGGCTTTTTTCTGTATGTTCTCTCCGTCCTTGACAAGCTGCATATCAAAATCAGCGATCGTGTTACCGTTCTTGTCGATTATGTATGAAGCGCCGTTTTCGTTTATCTTGAGCGTGCGGACAATATCATTCAGAAATTCCTCGTTAGGTACGAAATATACACAGCCCTCAACCTCCGAATTAAGCACGCCGTTCTTCCATAAAGGAGCGGCAATTATAACGCTTATCTTACCGTTTGACCTGCCTATCATAGGCTCTGTTATTGTCGTTTTGCCCTCAAGAGCCGCCTTGAAATATTCACGGTCGGAATATTCGTTGCCGTTTGACGCCTGACCGTTTTTATCAATCACAGTTCCTCTGTCAAGACCAAAGGTCGAAGCAATCAAGTCGATTTCGCTTTGCTTCTGACCATTGGAATATACTACCGATGATAATTTTGGGTTACAGCCCGCCTGTATTGCGACATTAAGCATTGATTTCAGTTCCCAGGAAACTCTGTCTGCGGCTACTATAGCCGTTTCTGTGAGCGTCTGATCGGTCAACGCTTTTGTGGTGTTGTAAATGATCCCTACAGATGCAAACGTCGCCACAAGAAGCGAGATGATTATAAGCAATACTGTGAACAGTGTCATTTTTTTGCTGATAGATTTCATAAGTGTCTGCCTCGATTCCGTACCCCCGTTGAAGATACAATTTTAGTTAACACATTTATTATAACACTTGCAGTAAAAAAATGCAATATTTCACCGCTTATTTTGGCAATATTAACAAAAATGTGGTGGGAATTTTTAGCACCACACCAAATTTGCAAAATATCAGATTTTTTGTATGGACATTTATCTTCGCCGTGGTGTATTATGTATGAAGATGTACATTTTCGACAAAAAGAAAAAGGGGAGGGGTTTTATGTCGGATTATTCTTCTGAAAATATAAGAGAAATATATGAGCGGCACTTTGTCACAGTGTACAGAGTGTGCTTTATGTACCTCAGAAATGTACACGATACTGAGGACGCAGTACATAATACTTTTATGAAACTGATTGAAAAGCAAAAGCGCTTTGAAAGTACCGAGCATGAAAAAGCGTGGCTGATACGGGTATCTCAGAACGTATGCAAGAATATGCTCAGGGCGAACAGCAGGCGGCGTGAATCACCGACAGGAGATATTGCAGTGAATGACAGCTCTGCGGTAAGCGATGTAATGATTGAACTGTCGGCTCTTCCCGATGAGCTTAAGATACCCGTATATCTGTTCTATTGTGACGGCTATAACAGTAAAGAAATCGGCAGTATGCTTCACATCAGCGCATCGGCGGTGCGTTCAAGGCTGCAGAAAGCGAGAGAGCGTTTAAAAGAGCATTTAGGCTCGGAAAGGAGTATAGTATGAGTATCAGAAACGAATTTGAGAAAATCGATCCTACGGAAAAGCAGAAAAAAGATATTTTCAGACGTATAGAAGAAAGCAGTAAGGTAAAGACGGATTTCAGACATCAGGTTATTCGCTACACATCGGTTGCGGCGGCAGCGGTCGTGGTTGTCGGAACGGCGGCAGTCGGCGTGCATTTTGTGACAAAGGGCAACGGTATTGATTACACCGTCAGCGGCAGTTCATCGGGCGCTGACAGCGCTGTCGATGCTTCTGCAAGCAAAGTGAATGACAACAAATCCGATGTTTCGGACATGGTAAGCAAGGCGGACGAAAATCCATCACACGCCGACAACAGTTCCGCAAACGGTAACAATACGATATATCCCGATATAAGCACCTTAAAGGCGCAGGTGCGTAACGACAAGAAATTCTGGGCGGAAATAGGCAAGCAATACGGACCGTATCATTATGAGTACAGCACGGTAAGGTTTGATTTTATAAACGACTTTGACGATTTTAAATTATGTACCGATGAAGCAATAAGTAACGAAATTATCGACAGGGTCAAAAGGCAGTGGCTGTTTGATAATATCGTGGATTTTGGCTCTGGATATTATGCAATAAAAGGTGCAAAGGATTTGTCAACATCGGAAGATATAGAGAAATTCACGCGGGAAAATCTGATAAACGGTGAATATTTCGAAGCTGATCCGGAATTTTTCGGTTTTTCGGATATGAAAGGCTTTTATGATGCGGCAAGCGAACTGTACACAGGCTTTGATTATAATGATTTCAAGTCTTTTATACCGTATTATTATGCGGAAGTTGACGGCAAACTCTGTATATCGAAAGATCATGGGCTCGGTGAAAAAGGTAAACCTCCTCACAGTGTTGAACTCGGTCAGTATCTGATTATATATGATAATGTTGATCCGAGTGTGATATATTGCTTTGTCGCTGTTCCGGAGATGATTGATTCGTCAAGCTACAGTTTTTCGCTTGACTTTTACGTTTTCATCAATACCGAAAACGGACTGAGATGCAGTGTGACAAAAGAAAAACCGATAACGACCTGCGGATTGGTTACAGATGAGCTTGAACCTTATGTTGCAATGTCATCGGAGCGGCTTGACAAGAAAATGTATTTAGAAAAATACGATGATTTCAACGCTCTTTTTTGTGATGAACAGACGTATAACGAAATTATAAACACAGAACTGAGCGATGAAGAGTACCGTGAAATCATATCAGCTCTTGACGAAAACAACATATTCTGTACCGATGATACAATAAACAGCAAACTTGAGGCATTGGCAGAAGAAAACAGGGCATATCTTGAAGATCGAATGTATCAATATCTGCCTAAAGTGTACGGAATGTATGATATGAATGAGCTGACGCTCAATGTTGCGGCTGTACAGATAAATTTGCTTGATTGCTATCCACAACAATATCAGCTGGTGTTAAGGCTTTTTAAGGTTGAAAAGACAGATAACGGTTACAGGTTTATTAAAGAATAACCGGATAGAAATACGAAAGGCAGAGCTACGGCTCTGCCTCAGCTTGTAGAAAAAGTCTGTTTTTTATAAGATAATGCAAATTCTCTATCCCTAACCCCAAACCCCAAACCCCTTCCCCGTGGGAAGGGGCTATTTTGCTGGGGCTACCGCCCCTAGACCCTGTCGGGGGCTACGCCCCTGCGACCCCATTTTCAGAAAATACAAAGGTTTATCGACAGTCTGAAAGGCAGAGCCGCGGCTCTGCCTTTCGGTATATGTTTTACTTTTTACTTTTTCCGCCTTTTTTGCAATTGCTGCAATTATTACAACCCTTGCACGCCGAACAGTCGCCGGAGCAACCGCCGTTTCTTATAATATGTATGATTACAAGCACGAGAGCGATTACTATCAGCGCAAGCAGAATAATGCTCGGTATATTCATCTCATCCATAATTTCACCTTATGCAATGCCGAAAATCATTCCGACACAGCGTACAAGAAGCGCCATTATCCACGCAATAGCACACTGCATAAACACTGTTACTGCGGCAGAACGTACACTTCCCAGCTCACGCTTTACTGTTGCTATAGCGGCAACGCACGGGGTGTACAGCAGAGTAAATACAAGGAACACAATAGCCGTAAACGGTGTGAAAAGCGTCTGTATCTGCGAAACATCTCCGCCGAGCAGAAGAGTAAGGGTGGAAACAACGCTTTCCTTTGCGGTAAGCCCTGTGATAAGTGCAGTAGACGCTCTCCAGTCGCCAAAGCCCAGCGGTGCAAATATCGGCGCAAACAGACTGCCGAGCATCGCAAGCAAGCTGTTTTCGGCACTGTCAGCCACATTGAGTCTGATGTCAAACGTTTGTAAAAACCATATAACGATAGATGCCGCAAAGATTACGGTAAACGCTTTCTGGATAAAGTCCTTTGCTTTTTCCCATATAAGCTGACAGACGCTCTTTGCTCCGGGCAGACGATAGTTTGGCAGTTCCATTACAAACGGTACGGGTTCGCCGTGAAATACCGTCACTTTGAGTATAAGCGAATAGAGAATACCGCAAATTATGCCGAACAGATACAAGCCTACAAGCACAAGCCAGCGGTACTGCGGCTCGAAGAATGCGCCTGCGATGGTTGTATATATAAGTATCTTTGCAGAACAACTCATAAAGGGAGTGAGCAGTATAGTCATTTTACGGTCGCGTTCACTCGATAATGTTCTTGTAGCCATTATTGCAGGTACTGAACAGCCAAATCCCATCAGCATAGGAACAAAGCTTCTGCCCGAAAGACCCAACTTTCTGAGCGGCCTGTCCATTACAAACGCAACTCGTGCCATATAGCCCGTATCTTCAAGAATAGACAGGAAGAAGAACAGCGTTACTATAGTAGGCAGAAAGCTCAGCACACTGCCTACGCCGGCGCATATTCCGTCTATTACCAGCGAATGCACTACAGGGTTTATTTCAAATGCGGTAAGTCCTTTGTCGATAAGGTCGGTGAGAAAATCTATGCCCATTTGCATAACGTCGGAAAGTGCCGCACCTATTACAGAGAACGTCAGGAAGAACACAAGTGCGATTATGCCTAAAAAGCAAGGAATAGCCGTGTATTTTCCTGTCAGCAGACGGTCGATTGCCATACTGCGTTTATGCTCCTTGCTTTCGTGCGGACGTACTACGGTTTCACGGCACAGCTTTTCAAGGAAGGTGAAGCGCATATTGGCAAGCGCCGCTTCTCTGTCCATACCTGTTTCCTGCTGCATTATGGAAACAAGGTGATCGAAAGCATCGTGCTTTTCCTCCGGAATTGTGATTTTTTTCTTTATCTGTTCATCGTCCTCAACCAACTTCGTTGTGGCGAATCTCACAGGAAGCCCTGCCGCCCTTATATCCGGCTCAAGCAGTGTTGCGGCTGAATGTATACAGCGGTGAACAGCGGCAACCGGGTCGTGCGGATCGTCACTGTCGGTGCAGAAATCCATACGGGCGGGCTTTTCGCCGTATCTCGCAATATGTATCGCATGGTCGATAAGCTCGTCTATACCTTCGTTTTTTACGGCGGAAATCGGCACTACGGGTATTCCCAGTATCCGTTCAAGATCGTTTACACGGATAGAACCTCCGTTTGCCTTTACCTCGTCCATCATATTGAGCGCAAGCACCATAGGTATGCCAAGCTCCATAAGCTGCATCGTAAGATAAAGGTTACGCTCGATATTCGAAGCGTCAACTATATTTATGATACCGCTGAGATTATTGTTCAGCAGAAAATCACGGGTCACTATCTCTTCGCTCGAATAAGGCGAAAGCGAGTAGATGCCCGGCAGATCCGTAACGGTCGCTTCCGGGTGATTTCTGATAGTTCCGTCCTTGCGGTCGACCGTAACACCGGGGAAGTTTCCAACGTGCTGGTTTGAGCCTGTAAGCTGATTGAACAGCGTTGTTTTTCCGCAGTTCTGATTTCCTGCTAGAGCAAATGTAAGCGGTGCGCCTTTTTCAAGCACTATTCCGTGTTTCAGATGCAGCTTCTCGTATTTGGCAAATTCTCCGACGCCGGGGTGAGGCGTGTCATTTCGTCTTGATCCTGCGGCTTTAAGGGGGCTGTCTTTCTTATGTACGTTTTTTACAGTGACCTTGCGAGCCTCCTCAAGCCTCAGGGTAAGCTCGTATCCACGCACCTCAAACTGCACCGGGTCGCCCATAGGTGCGACCTTCTGCAAGGTTATTTCAGCATCGGGTGTAAGTCCCATATCAAGCAGGTGATGACGTAAGGCTCCGCTTCCGCCGACCGTTTCGATATATGCGCTTTCTCCCGGTTTTAATTCATCCATTGTCATTTTGACAAGACCTCCGTAAACATTATGCTCTGTTCCGATCAATTCTGTAATCTGTATGTCTCAGGCGTAATTCAGCACTTTCGCAGGCTTAAATATAACCTGTCAGAACAAAACCTCTATCGTTGATAAAAATGGGGTGTCGAGTGTTGCTTGCTCTGCTGGTTTTGCATCGTGCAAAACTTTTGGCAAGCAACCAAAGC
>ENA-OWPL01000323-OWPL01000323.1-human-gut-metagenome-genome-assembly--contig:-NODE-323-length-34553-cov-32.297090_pt1 | contig 34553 bp, 30 predicted proteins | sample MGYA00248263_ERZ651844 | MGnify/ENA primary metagenome ERZ651844 (study PRJEB26924, sample SAMEA4378256) | human gut metagenome | biome: human gut; feature: human-associated habitat; material: faeces...
AGAATGAGTTTCCTTCTATGGCACAGGAGTGGGTAGAGAAGAGTACCTCGTTGTATTTGATGTATTCTTCCCTATCCATCTTGTTAATGATGAGGCTCTGATAGCGTTGTCTCAGTTCCTCATATTTCCTTATTTCGTTCTCGAATGCCATGTCGTCTAAATTATATGTTATTTGTTTCCTCCCAATCTACTAATCCTCTATTGTCTTTGTCGAAGACCAAGGAAAGGCAAGTGACTTGTTTGTGACTAGCACAATACGCATCTGCATAATGGCGAGAATCCAACTGGTTCGTGGCTGCGACCTTACCACCATTGTCTGACATTTTCAGTTCCATTATATATATGATATTTGGTGTTTCCACCACAAGGTCTATTCTGCCGCTTGCCATTTGTACTTCCTCTTCCACTTTAAATCCACAGATATAGAACAAGTTCTTGAGAATGAATCGGAAATGCTCCTCAAAGACGAAGTGTTCTTTCTTTTGTGTACTATATGGAGTACGTGCCACCAATTGTTTGAGGTATTTTATGCCTTCTTCAACATTGCCTGAAGTAAAATTCACCTTCAATTCTTGTATGGCATTCTCCGTATCTTCTTTGCTCTGATTCAGCATAAGCGGAATCACTAGCTCAAATAAAGCTTTCCTTACTTCCCTGTTTGGAAAGCCTAGGACATAGCTTTCGTCTATGGTATTCTTAATGGTAAGATAGCCCGATTGGTAAAGAAAAACCTTAGGATTGGTGGTGTCAACATCTGTAGTCTCGATATAATCCATGTCAATGAGGCTTCCATCCAATCTCTCTATATCCCTCTCGAAATTTGTTAAGAACTTCGGTAGCGTCTCAGTAGCTCCACTCGCTATCCAAAAAGATTTGAGCCTTTGCTCCTTGAGGGCACAGAGCACACTATAGGGGTTATATACTCCTTGCAAACTCTCCGAGAAGTGATAGCCATCATACATGTCCTTCAGTTTCACTAAGGTTTCTTCCATACTCCACCCTTTCTTATTGGCAAAGACCTGTAGCTCTTCATGAAGATGCTCTTTAATTTCTTCTTCTGTCAATCCACAGATGGTAGCATAATCATTGTAAAAACTGATGTTGGTTACCGTGTTGAGCACACTAAAGAGACTTATCTGTGTAAACTTGGTGATACCAGTCAGAAATACGCACTTGATGCAATAGCCGTAATCTTTGAGACCGGTGAAAAAGTCACGATATAGACTTCTGCATTCTTCATGTTGAGGTGTCTTGTAGGAATGTTGGAGAGGAGCATCATACTCATCTACCAAGACAGCGATTTGAACGCCGCTTTGTTCATGAGCTCTTTGTATAATTCCAGTGAAACGATTGTTGAGTGTCACTTCGGTAGATCGCCTACCATATATCTCTTCGTACTTAGATAAGGCGTCATCCAAGTAATGAGAGAGTGATTGGGAGTTGGAACCTCCTTGGTTCATACTGAAATGAAGAACGGGTCGCTTAACCCATTCTTTTTCCAGGTCTATGATTTTGAGACCATCAAAGAGTTCACGTCTTCCCTCGAAATAACATTGCAAGGCAGAAGTCAACAAGGACTTGCCAAAACGACGAGGGCGGCTCAGGAAGTTGTACTTGTCACTATTGGCTATTTTCCAGAGCATATCCGTCTTATCGACGTAAAGGTAATCTCCCTTACGCAGTTCCTCGAAGTCTTGTATTCCCAAAGGAAGTTTTTGTCTTGCCATGTCTATTTCTCCTTAACTAATCTCTGATTTTTTACTCAATTCGATGCAAAGATAGTGCAAACGAGCGCAATGAAAGCTTGCTTTCAAATTGCCGAGTGCAGCTTATCTTCTGCAAAGATACGACTTTTTGGTAAAAGCGAGAGGAATAAATAGCTAAAAATTGATAAAACAAGGAGGAATGGATGCACGTCGATTGGCTTGACCTGTGAAGGATTGTCCAATAATTAGGCGGTGGTGTCTAATTATTGGACAGTGATGCCTATGAGGTATATCTTGTAAGTGGTTGATAATCAGGATATGCTTGCTTTTGGCACGGCGATTGTCTTGATATTGGCAAAAAAAAAATGATAGACAATGAAAAGAATAGGATTATACATCGGATTGATGGCTTTAGGGAACCTGGAGGTTACGGCGCAGGTTGCAGCGACATCTCAAACGACTGCTGAGGCTATAGGAGAACCCCAAGCTAAGACCTGGGGACTTGACTCCTGCATGGCTTACGCCGTGGAACATGCCACGGATGTAAAGCGAGAGGTAATCAATGCCCGACAACGCAAGCAAGATTATCAGAAGGCAGTGACCGACTTCTTGCCTTCGGTTGCTGGTGGTGTGCAAGGACAGTATGCTTGGGGACGAAACATCGACCCGGAGACCAATACTTATAATAATGTAACGACGTTCAACAATTATTATCAGCTCTATGCCTCGCTCAACGTCTTTGATGGCTTCGCTACCATCAATGCTTTCAAGCAAGCGAAGTTGGCTCGTGCTTACTCCACCACTGCCATGCAGAAGGTGAGGGATGACAAGGCGATAGACGTGATGCAGAAGTTTGTGGATGCCGCTTACGCTGAGGCTAGCATTCAGTTAGCGAGCGATAAACTCGCCGAGAGCAAGCGACTGCTGGGTAAGATGCAGCGACTTTATGAGCTAGGAGAGAAAGGTCGCCCCGACGTAGTGCAGATGGAGTCGCAGGTGGCTGAGGATGAATACAATCTCACGCATCAGAAGCATGTGGCTCAGCAGTGCTTGCTCACCTTGAAGTCGGCAATGAACTTCCCCGTAGAGGAAGAATTGAGACTAGTAACAAATGGTAAACAGGTAAACGAATCTTTTCCTATAAACCACGAAACTGTTTACCAGCGTTTCTTGAATGCCTCTCCCGATGTCAAGTCGGCGGAGTATGAGGTGGAGAAGGCACGATATGATTATAAGATAGCGAAAGGTAGGTTGCTGCCATCCCTCTCTCTCAGTGGCGGCATCTCTACCAACTTCTATAGAAATCTCTCTCAGGGAGGACAGTACGAGAGCTTTGCCTCTCAGTTTCGCAACAATCGGGGTGAGTACCTCGCACTGACCCTCTCTATCCCTATATATAATAATGTGGCGTGGCACAATGTGAAGAAAGCTCGCAACGACTGGCAGTTGGCTCTGATGAACTTGGAGGAGATAAAGCGCAAGCTCCATGACAATATCGCCCAGGCGATGATGGATGCCGAGGGATATGCCAAGGAGCTGGAGCAGATGGATAAGAAAGTGGCTTCCGATTCGCTTGCCTACTATATGTCGAGCCGCAAGTTTGAGGAAGGAATGCTCTCCACCTTTGACCTCCACACCGCTGCACAGACGTTGCTTGAAAGCAGAATCAAGCAACTGCAGATGCAAATGCTGCTCATCATCAAACAGCGACTTGTGGATTACTATCAGGGAAAAAATCTTATAAAATAACAAAGAAGACAAGAGAGTTCTTCACTCTTCACTTAAAATTATGGACGTAAAGATAGAAAAGAAAAAATATCTCGTGCCTCGTAAGTATTGGGCATGGATAGCAGGAGGTGTGGTTTTGGTATCGCTCCTCGTATGGTTGGGATTGAGCAATTTCTCTTCCACCTTAAAGGTGGACCGCAAGGGATTGAGCATCGCAAAGGTAGAGCATGGGCAGTTTAATGACTATGTTTCGGTGGATGGACAGGTGGTGCCTATCTCCGTGGTGCAAATCAGCAGCGAGGAGGGTGGCATCGTCACAGAGAAAGTGGTGGATGAGGGTGCCCACGTGGGCAAGGGCGACATCATCGTGAAACTCTCCAACTCCAATCTCGACCTGGAGATACTGAATGCCGAGAGCGAACTTGCCGAGAAGCAGGATATGCTCCGAAATACCCAAATCTCGATGGAGCAAGATAGGCTCAACAATTCCAACGAGGCTCTTTCGCTCTCACAAGATGTCATCACCAAGCGCCGTGCTTATCAGCATCAGGAGGCTCTCCACAAGGAGCAACTCAACTCCAGAGAGGAATATCTCAAGGCAAAGGAGGATTATGACTTGGCGGTGAAGAAGCACGCTCTCATCAACCAGCGACTGAAGAAGGATGCACAGCTCCGCCATTCGCAGGTGAACCAGATGAATGATAACCTCGAAGCCATGCAGCGCAATGTGCAACTCGTCAGACAGCGCAAGGAGAAGTTGAATATCCGCAGCAGCATCTCTGGGGAAATCGGTTTGCTGGATGTGGAGTTGGGACAGAGCATCTCTCCTGGTCAGAAGATAGGAGTCATCAACGACCTCAGTGATTACAAGGTACAGGCACAGGTGGATGAGCACTACATCGACCGAGTGAAACCCGGCTTGACTGCCACCTTCGACCAGAATGGCAAGCATTATCTCTTACAGGTTCGCAAGGTTTATCCAGAGGTGAGAGACGGTAGGTTCCGCATCGACTTCGTCTTCAAGGGCAGCCGCCCTAGCAATATCCGAACCGGTCAAACCTACTATCTGGATTTGCAACTCGGACAGTCGAAGCAGGCAATAATCATCCCGAAAGGCACGTTTTATAGTGTGACGGGCGGTCAGTGGATATTCGTCCTCGACAAGAGTGGCAAGAAGGCTTATCGCCGCAAGATCACCATCGGCCGTCAGAATCCTCAGTATTATGAGGTAATAGAGGGCTTGGAACCAGGTGAGCAAGTCATCGTGAGTGGTTACGAGGCATACAAGGATAATGAACAATTAATAATTAATTAGAGATGAATCATATAGTTAACGCATTCAAGAATCTCCCTCGCAGGGGACAGCACAACTTCGTGAAGATATTGTGCTTGTCGCTCGGATTGGCTATCAGTTCGGTGATTATCGCCGAAATCTACTTCGAGCAGACATACGATACCTATTTCAAGGGATGGGATAGGACCTACCAAATATCCGAGGTGGGCAATAACCAAGGACAGAGTATGCACTTCAACCATACATCGGGGGCTACGGCACATGGCGTGAAAAGCTATGCTCCGATGGTGGAGGCTGCAACGAGAATCCGAGGTTATCAGGAGGGCGCTCAGTGTAAATTTGAAGACCAGAGTAGTCTCAATGCAACGATGATTTTGGCAGACAGTTGCTTCTTCGATGTCTTTCCTCAGAAGATGTTGGTGGGCAATGCTAAGCAAGCTTTGTCACAGCCGATGTCTTGTGTAGTCAGCTCTGAGTGGGCAGAGAAAGTGGGTGGCAATGTAGTGGGCAAGCGATTCACTACCCCCAACAGCCCTGGCAGGACTTTTGTGATAGGTGGTGTCTTCGAAAGCTTTCCTTGGGGTTCGTCTTTTCATGGCAAGGATGTCATCATCTCCTTGGATAGTACGCCGTCACTCTTTTCTTTCGATGGAAGAGACCAATGGGTGGGCAATGATTGCTATGAGTCGTACATCCGCCTAGCCAAGGGGCATAAGTCTGATGAACTGAAGCCATTCGTGGAAAAGATGCGAAAAGATCATTTCCCACTGAAGGAAATGAAGAAGATGGGCATCGAGTTGAACTATGATTTCACGGTGCTTAGTGATGTATATACTCATAACTCTTATATCAAGATGATGGGATGGATTATGGCCATCATCGCCTTCGTGCTTCTCTTTACTTCCGTGATGAACTATCTGCTCATCATCGTGGGCAACCTCGTGACTCGTTCTCGTGAGATGGCAGTAAGAAAATGCTATGGTGCGGAACCCATCAACATACATGCCATCATCTTCTCCGAGGCTTTGGTGCATGTAGGATTGTCAGTGATATTGGCAGCCATCTTGGTTTTCCTCTGCAAGGGAAGTATCGAGAATTTCCTCTCAGCACCAGTGGCGACCTTGGTGTTCAATCGTGGCAGTTGGATATTGGTGGTGATTTGCCTCTTTGTGCTTTTCATCGGTGGATTTGTGCCGGGTTATCTATACAACAAGATACCTGTTGCCATCGCCTTTCGTGGATATAATGAGAATCGTAACCGATGGAAACTCGCCTTGCTGGGCATCCAGTTTGTCATTTCAGGTTTGCTCTTTAGCTTGCTCTTTGTGGTTAATAATCAGTATCGTATGATGCTGTTCGTCAATCCTGGTTATAACTATAAAAATGTGGCTCTCCTGATGGTGGATGGCATTGATGGTGACCAGCGTGACCAATGTTTGGCGGAAATCAGGCGAATGCCGGATGTGGAGGGCTGTGCCTCTTCCACGGCGATGACGATACCGGGGTATCACACCAATGGAGACATGATCAACATCGAAGGTGATCCCGACAATACGTTCAATGTCATAGAGAACGGAGGTGTGGATGACAACTATTTCAATCTGATGCAAATCCCAATAGTAGAAGGCACTTCCTTCACCGAACGCAGTGATAGTTCCCGACAGGTCATGATTGATGAGCAAGGTGCTGAGAAACTGAAGAAGATGGGACATTGGAAGGATGGAGTTATCGGCAAGAAAATCAATAGCTCGGGATGGGGAGATGCAAATGGTAACCTTTATACTTTCACCATCTGTGGCGTGGTGAAGAGTATCCAATGGGGAGACCTCTCTATGAACAACCCTGAGATGAAGAGTTTCCCGATGCTCTACTTCTATTCGGCTCATACGGCTCCTTACATGCTCATCAAGTTTAAGAATCTCACGGATGAGGCCCTCTCTGGGTTATATGACAAGGTGAAGGCGATGTATCCTAACAGTGAGGTGCGAGTAAGAAACTATGAGGTGGAGTATGAGAATCAGTATGCCTCTCAGCGCAAGTTTCGCAATGGCATCTTGGTGGGAGGTATTATCACAATGGTTATCGCCCTCTTCGGATTGGTGGGATATACGAGCGATGAGGTGAATCGCCGTCGTAAGGAGATAGCCATCCGCAAGGTGAATGGTGCCAAGGTGAGCGACATCTTGCGCATCTTCCTCAAGGACATCGTCAAGATAGCCCTCCCTTGCATCGTCATCGGAGATATTGTGGCTTGGGTGATTGCCCGACAGTGGTTGATGTCGTTCAGCATCAAGGCCTCGCTCACGCCGCTAGAGTTCATCTATGTCACGATAGCTCTCTTGCTCATCATCGGCATAGCCGTGATTATCAACTGCTACAAGGTGGCAAACAGTAATCCTGTGAAATATCTCAAGGATGAGTAAAAGAAATGGCGTATGCCCTTTCATTTAACACTTAACATTCAACATTTAGCATTGACAAAAAATGATCAAAGTAGAAAATATAAGCAAGTCATTCCGCACAGAAGAGGTGGAGACGATTGCACTCAATAATGTATCTTTCACAGTAGAAGATGGTGAGTTCGTTGCCATCATGGGACCATCTGGTTGTGGCAAGTCAACCTTGCTCAACATTCTCGGTTTGCTCGACAATCCAACCTCAGGAAAATATTTCTTGGGCGACCGTGAGGTGGAAAATCTGAAGGAGAAGGAGCGTACCGATGTTCGCAAGGGTGAGATAGGTTTTGTCTTCCAAAGTTTCAACCTCATCGATGAGTTGAATGTAGAGGAGAACATCGAGCTTCCTCTCACTTACCTCAACATCCCGAAGTCGGAGCGCAAGGAGAAGGTGCAAGCCATCATGAAACGCATGAACATCAGCCATCGTGCCAAGCATTTCCCTCACCAGCTATCTGGTGGTCAGCAGCAGCGAGTAGCCATCGCTCGTGCCGTGGTCTTCGGTCCTAAGCTGATACTTGCCGATGAGCCAACGGGTAATCTCGACTCCAGGAATGGTGCAGAGGTGATGCACTTGCTCACAGAGCTCAACCATGAGGGTACTACTATCGTGATGGTGACCCACAATGAGCACGATGCCAAGATAGCCAACCGCACCATCCGCCTCTTCGATGGAGAGGTGGTGAAGGAGTAGTGTATGATGCTAGTTACAATAAATGGATAGGCGATTTCTTATCAAAATCTCATTCAAAAACAAAGATTTTGGTAAAAAATCGCTCTTTTTCTTTGCTTTTCGAGAAAAATGGCTTATATTTGTATTCGTTATAACAAAGAACAGGACAATGAACAAACTGACGGCATTTCTCATAGATGAGCAACAGGCACATCGCAAGGGTGGACTTTACCACAAGACACAGGTGCAACTTGCTTACAACTCTAATCGTATAGAGGGTAGCAAGTTGACGGAAGAACAAACACGCTATATCTTCGAAACCCGTACCATTGGTTTCAAGGATCAAGAAGCTGTGCCAGTGGATGACATCATCGAAACCACTAATCACTTTGTTGCATTTGATTATCTTTTGCGAACCATAGAAAAGCCTTTGTCGAATGAGATGATCAAGGAGTTTCATCGTATCTTGAAGACCGGAACCGCCGATGCTCAAAAGTCTTATTTTAATGTAGGTGATTGGAAGGAGCTAGCCAATGAGGTAGGTGGCCGAGAGACTTGTCGGCCGAAAGATGTAGCAAGAGAAATGCAGGCATTAGCTAATTGGTATGCCGCTCAGAAAGATTTCTCCATCCAAACCCTTGCCGAGTATCATTGGCGTTTTGAACGCATCCATCCTTTTCAAGATGGTAATGGCAGGGTAGGTCGCCTCATCTTGTTTCGTGAATGCCTACGTCATAACATTATGCCATTTGTGATAGACAATGAGCACAAGATGTTTTACTATCGGGGGCTCTCTGAGTATTCTGATACTCCTGGTTTCCTCGTAGGTACCATGCAGTCGGCGCAAGATACCTATGTGGCGTGGGTGAAGTACTTCAACGAGGAATTGATGGAAGGAATGAAGGTGGAGTAAGTAAGCAGATTGTTGTCATGGGATGACAATCCGGAAAGTGGTGGTATTCTCTTCCTTGTCTTGATGTAGGGAGAGGGTGCCACCACTTACTCGCATGATTTGGCGAGAGAGGGACAAGCCAATGCCGCTGCCTTCCTTCTTTGTGGTGAAGAATGGGATGAAGATATGGGCAGCAATGTCGTCGGGGATGAGACCGGCGTTATTGATCACGTCGATGATGATGGCTTCCTGCTCGTTGGCGTAAGCTTTGATTCGGATGAAAGCATGCTTGTCTTCTGATACTTCTGTGCTTTCTTTCTCCTTGATAGCCTCCACGGCATTCTTCAGAAGATTCGTTACAACATGGGCGATGAGGCTCTCATCGGCATAAACGAGAAGGTCTTTTGGCGATACCTCGATGCTGACTTCATGATTGCAGAGCAATGCCATGCGATTCAAGAACGGCTCGACATAGAAGAGGGATGGCTGAGGCTGAGGCACATGGGTGAAGCGGCGATAGTTATTCACGAAAGAAAGCAACTCCGTGCTCGTCTTGTGAATCGTCTCCAAACCGATTCGCAAGGACTTCTGATTTTCTTCTTCCCTTCCTTTCTCTTCCTTCCCTTCTTCTTCCTTATTATGGGAAGAGGAGGCGGCAATCAACTTCTCGTCAGATTCTCCCAATTCCTTCAGCAAGGTTTCGCTCAGCGAGGTAACAGGTGTGATAGTATTCATGATTTCGTGGGTCAATACTCGTATGAGTTTGATCCAAGAATCAATCTCCTGGTTGCTCAGCTCATGGCTCACATCACTGATGGCGATGATGCGTACTGGCTTGTCTTTGATCATGGTGGCGGTCTCATGCTTGGAGAGATGCTCATCCTTCAGTTTTGTCTTTACCTGGTTGAGGTGGGTGAGCACATCGGTATCGAGGAGGCGGAGGGCGGCTTGGTTATGTTGCAACACATTGTCGTGACTATCCACCACCATGATGCCAGCATCCACCATGTTCAATATCTTCTCGTAATATTTCTCACGCTCCATCTGCTCCTCCCTGGTATGTTGCAAGAAAGCCTTGATGCGGTTGAGGGATTGGTGCAAGATGCGGTCGTTCTTCGATACGCCTTGCATCGGAAAATTGAAGGAGAAATCCACATTGTCGATGGCATCAAAAAGGAAAATCACCTTCTTGATGTTACGACGATAGTGGCGATAAAGACGGATGTAGCCTGCTACCGATACCACCAACAAAAGAACTATAATGACTAACTTAACATCCATAACCCCAAAATACTATTGAATTCTTCGTTCTTCGCTCTCTATATCCCATATCTCTTCATCTTATTATAGAGCGTTTGTCGGGAGATGCCCAGTCTTGCAGCCACCATGGATAGATTGCCCTCACACTCCTTGATGGTTTTCTCTATCATACGATGCTCCATCTCATCGAGTGTCTGCACCTCTTCGAGTGGTTTCTCCTTCTTGATAGGGTTGCCGCCGTCGATGTCATCGGGCATGATGATATTGCCATCACAGAGGATGACGGCTTTCTCGATGGCATGTTGCAACTCTCGGATATTGCCATACCAAGGTAACTCGGTGATTTTCTCCGCTGCCGCTGGGGATAACTGGATGCTCACCTTATTATATAGGTCGCCATATTGTTGGAGGAATCGCTGGGCAAGGGGCACGATGTCCTGCTTGCGCTGTCGAAGGGCTGGCAATTCGAGGTGGATGGTGTTGATGCGGTAGAGCAAGTCCTCTCGAAACTCGCCATTGCTCACCATTTCCTGTAGGTTGCGATTGGTGGCGCAAATCAATCGAACATTGATAGGTATCTGGGTAGAACCACCCACTCTTACGATGCTTCTGCGCTGAAGGGCGGTGAGGAGTTTCGCCTGCAAACCATAGGATAGGTTCCCTATCTCATCGAGGAAGATAGTGCTGTCGTTGGCTAACTCAAACTTGCCCGGCTTATCCGCCTTGGCATCGGTAAAGGCTCCCTTCACATGACCGAAGAGTTCGCTCTCGAAGAGGGTTTCGGTGATGGCACCCATATCCACAGGTAGCATTTTCTTCTTGCTGCGTGTGGATAAACGATGTATCTCGTTGGCTAGTACCTCTTTACCCGTTCCGTTCTCTCCCGTAATCAGGATATTAGCATCCGTTTTCGACACTTTATCCACAATGTTCCTTAAACTGTTCATAACTTCGCTATCTCCCCAATACATAGCACTTTGCAAAGTTTTTCCACAATTCTTGGTGGATAACTTATCCACAGCCTTGTTCCTATCCCTTGCCTCCACGAGAGTACGAATCATCTTCTCGTTGTCGAAAGGCTTGACGATGAAGTCGGTGGCTCCCTCTTTGATGCCTGTCACGGCAAGTTGAATATCGGCGTAAGCGGTGAAGAGCACCACTTCCGTCTGTGGTCTTTGGCTCTTGATTTCACGAAGCCAATACAATCCCTCGTTGCCGGAGTTGATACCACTGGAGAAGTTCATGTCGAGCAAGACCACGTCGGGCTTCTCCTCCCTGAGCTTGGCAGGGATGGAGTTAGGGTTGGCGATGGTGATGATTTGGGAGAATATGGGTTCGAGCAGCATCCTCACGGTGGTAAGAATGTTGCGATTGTCATCTACAATCAGTAAGGTTCCTTGTTTCTTCATTGTTGCCGAAATTGCTTAATAGTTGTGCAAAGATACACTTTTTCTAACGAATAATGCATATATCTGTTACTTTTCCACCTATTTTTTATACTTTTGTAGAAGATAAACTGCACTCGGCAATTAGAAAGTAAACTTTCATTGCGCTCGTTTGCATTATCTTTGCAGAAAAATCTTCCAACTTAGGGTTAGGAAAATAAAAGGCAGTTTGTACTATAACCAAACAATAACAAGAAAAATCATGCAAATGACAAAAGAACATATCGAACGGCTCTTCCGACAGCATTACCCCCGGATGTACCAACTCGCCTTGGTGCTTCTGAAGGATGAGGCGGCAAGCCAAGACGTGGTGAGCGATGTCTTCGCCGAAGTGCTAGACGGAAAAGTCACCTTACGTCCCGAAACGGAGAGCAGCTACTTGTTGGTTTGTGTACGCAACAAATGCCTGACACTCATCAATCGGCAGAAGATGAAGGACAGAGTTCACCACCTGCTGCAACTTGATGCCTCGTCATCCATTCTGTCGCCAAATCATACTTCTATGAGCAGAGGGGCTTTCGACTTTACTTCCGAAAGGGAAGAGGAGGATAGACAAGAAGCCATCCTTTCTTATATGGAGAGTGAGTTGACACCCCAAACTCGCAAGGTATTGCAACTCCGCTTTCGGCAAAAGCTGAAATATCGGGAGATAGCCACGGAGTTGGGCATCAGCGAGGTGGCAGTTTATAAACATCTGGCACAAGGCATCAAGAAATTACAACAAAAGTTTAATCCGTAGAGATTCTACAAAAAGTAGTTTGTTCACAGTTGATATTTTTAACCCTTAGAAAAGAGTGAAGATTATGGATAAGTTTGAAAAGATATTGGACATCATCGATCATCAGGAGAAATATACTGATGACGAGGTTCGTGAGATATTGCGAGATGAGGAGTGTCGCAAGCTCTACCAGACCATGCAAGAGGTGGATTCGGCTCTCTTGAAGCAAAGTCTGGAAGATTCGGATGAAAAGGCATGGGAAGGTGAGGATGAAAAATCTTCCCAAGGCTTGAATGTAGATGAGGCTTGGGCGAAATTCAGTGAAGAGCATCATGTCGAAGAGAATGCAGAGGTCATACCGATGAATTCTCATGCCGATGAGCACCGCCCTTTCTCTTGGCGCAAGATAGCCGCTTCCATCGTTGGCTTTGTCTTGATTTCAGGCATAGCCTTCGCCGCCATCCACACCTATATCAGCAAGAGCCAGGAGCCGATGCCGATTGTGGAAAATGCGATGGTAAAAGATGCCGTGAAGGGCGATACCGCCAAGGTTGCCTCGCCATCCGAAGAAGTGAAAGCCGAGAAACCTGCCATCCACAAAACTTTCGTGAATGTCACGCTCGACAAGATGATGACTGAAATCGCCAACTACTATGACCTGCAAGTCAAGTTTGAGAGCGATGGGGCAAAGAGCCTTCGCCTCTATTATGAATGGGATAGCCATACGAAGATAGAGAACATCGTCAAGGAATTAAATCAATTCGACAATGTCAATATTGAACTGAAGAACGACGAAATCATCGTTCAATAGTATATCCCCCAATGTTAAAAATGCAGTCTTATGAAGCGATTTTCATTCATTATATTCTTGTGGGTCACTTTCCTGTCCTTGGCAAGTGCCCAACATCTCTCTCGTCACTACCACGACCGTAGCATATCGGATGTGCTCATCGACCTCGACAAGGCTTCCGCTCGCTACAAGGTGAGCTTTATCTACAATGAGTTGGAGGATTTCACCGTCACCCAGGACGTGGAGGCTCCGAATATCCCCGATGCCATCCGTCGAGTGATAGGTTTCTATCCGATGAAGATGGTGGTGAGCGACAGTTTGATTACTGTGGAGTGCATCCGAAAGAGCGACCGCAAGTTGATAGGCCGACTCATCGACAACCACAACCTGCCTGTGGAGTTTGCCAATGTGCAGTTGCTCAATCCTCACGATTCCACCTTCCTCTGTGGTGGTGTGAGCAATGCCAATGGCGACTTCGTGATACCTTGCGAACAGAATCAAGCCATCATGAAGGTGAGCTACGTGGGCTATAAGACCATTAGCCGCTTGGTGAATGTCGGTCGTATCGGAACCATCCGGATGCAAGCCGATGCCTACCAACTCAAGCGAGTGATGGTGAAGGGCAACCTCCGTACCGATCGTGGTGACCATGCCACCTACACCTTCAACGAGGAACAGGTGAAGAACTCCCGTCACACCCAAGACCTCATCGCCAATATCCCTGGCATCATCATAGACCCCGTGACCGGCAAGACACGCAGTATCGTCAACAAGAAGATGAAGATTCTCATCAACGATGTGGCGATGACGAGCGACAACGACCTCAAGTCGATACCTGCCGAGAAAATCAAGAAGGTGGAGTACTACGATGCGCCTCCTGCCCGATATGGCGATGTCGATATTCTCGTCAACATCATCACCAAACCGCTGGATACGGGTTATGCCGTGGGCTTTGATGCCAAGACGGCTTTTACCACGGGTTTCGTGAATGGTAACACCTATTATAAATATAACAAGGGATATAGCCAATTCTTCTTCGACTACAATATCGAGATGCGCAACTATCACGATTGTATCGGAGAGGACCACTATTCCTTCATGCTCGACGACCGCCTGGCGGACTACCTCTACTCCTACAAGAAGCACTTCGGTTACACCAACAATACGATGAACCTGAAGTATGCCTACAGCAAGCCGGAGGACATCACCTTCCAAGTCACCGCCACCCCTAACTATCTGCACACATTCTATCGTGGCAATGTGGATATCTTGGCGCAAAACCATCCGGAGTGGACGAATGGCAAGGGACACAACGACAACTATACCAACACCTTCGGTCCTTCGCTCGACCTCTATCTGAGCAAGCAACTCCCACATAAGCAGCAGATTGACGTGGATGTGCTGGGTACTTATTATCACAATGACCAGCAAGACCTCAACCAGCAGTGGAAGGTAGGGGATGATGCCCAGGCAGATGCCGCGCCGATGCAGAAGGAAATGTCGGCGACTGATGCCGATGACAATATCCTCGTCGATGACAAGATGCGCTCGAAGAACAATTCCTATTCACTCATCACCGAGGTGAACTATAGCAAGCAATGGAAGAAGGGAGAGTTGACTTTGGGATGGAACAACTGGTTGAAATGGTCGGATTACACCATTCGCAATGTCTTGTCGGGGTATGAGCCTTACAACAGTTCTTCTCGCATCAACATCCAGACCTTCTCCGCTGAATACCAGAACAACCTGGGCAAGTTGAATTATCGCATCGGTGCCGAGGGAGTATGGCGAGAGCAGAAAAATGACGACACCAGGAAGATCAACAGTTATATCCGTCCAACCTTCCTGCTCACTTATCCGCTCAAGAATGGTTCCATCCAGTTGCAGACACTCAATGGTGTGAACTATCCACCAATAGCAAATCTCAACGAGAATACCACCATCATCATCCCTGGGGTCGTGAACCAAGGCAACCCGAACCTCACCTCCAACAATGAGTATGGTACTTTCCTCCGCATCAACCATTATGCCTCATGGATACAAGGCCAGTTGGCTTTCTTCGGTGTCTATACCGACAGTCCGATGAGCGTCTATTATGAGTGGCGCACCATCCAAGGGGAGAAGTACTTGGTGCAAACCTATGAGAACTCTCACTATCAGTGGTGGTATGGTATGGGATATGCCATCAACATCAAGCCTTTCAAGAATGAGTTGCTCAACATCGGCTTGTATGGCTCCTTCGAGCGATACTCCATGAGCAGTGGCATCATCGGCAAACACAACCAGTGGCGCATTCCACTCACCTATCAGATAGATCTTCGCAAAGGCAAGTGGGGTGCCTCCTACATCGGTCATGTCGTGGCGAAGGAACCGAGGGGACCCTACAATTATTGGGATGAGAGTGCCAGCAATCTTTCGCTCTATTATCAGTTGGGCAACTGGCGCATCACCGCTACGGGTTATTGGCTCTTCAATGATGCCAAGTATCGCTTCGAGACCATCGACAACCCGATATTGAGCCGCAAGGAATGGCACACCATCAAGGACAACAACCGCATGGTGAGCATCGGAGTAAGCTGGAACTTCTTCTCCGGCAAGAAGAAGGATATCCAGAAGAACATCAACAATAGAGATGCCGACTCTGGAGCATTCAAATAATCCTTTTCTTCAAGTGTTTGAACAGCCACCAGAAGGCAGGGAGGAGGAACATATCCGCCATCACCCATGCCACTGGGTCGCCATAGCAGACGCCTGTCCACATAAAGGCAGGAACTAGCCAGAGGCTCACACCACATCTCGCTATCATCTCCATCACACCGCTCATCATCGAGAGATTGCTGTATCCCAAGCCCTGGATGCTGTAGCGGAAGATGGTGAGCAAGCCGAGGCAAGGATAGAAGTAGCAAGCGATGCGCATAAACTCAGCGGCATAGGTCACCACCTCAGCCTCGCCCTTATCCACGAAGAGCGTCATCATGTCGTCGGCAAAAGGAGTGATGACGATGAAACTGAACACGAAGAAGATGAGCATCATCTTGATGGCGGATCTCACGCCCTGTGAGATGCGTTCCATCTTCTTGGCACCGAGGTTCTGACCGCAATAGGTCGCCATCGCCACACCGATGTTCTCAAAGACACAAGTGAAGAGATACTTGATGCGCATGGCGGCGATGAAGGCAGCCACACAAGTGATGCCCAGGGCATTGTTGGCACTCTGGAGCATGATGATGCCGATGCCGGTGATGGAGAATTGCAAACCCATCGGCACACCATTATTTAATAATATACTGATTTTCTTGTTGTCAAAGTCACGCTCCTCACCTTGCGGTATCAGTATCTGCATCTTCTTCTTGATGAACTGGATGCAGAGGCATACCGAGAAGGCTTGCGAGAGAAGGGTAGCGATGCCGGCTCCCTCCACGCCAAGTCCCAGAATCAAGATGAGGAGAACATCGAGGAGGATGTTGACCACCGAGGCGGTGATGAGGAAGTAGAATGGTTGCTTCGAGTTGCCGAGGGCACGGATTTGTCCTGCCAGCAGGTTGTAGCCTATCGTGAAAGGTATTGCCGCAAACTGGAGCATGAGGAAGATGTAGGCATCATCGAATACCTCCAATGGGGTGTTGACGAGATGCAGAATCTTCTTGCAGAAAAGGCACGACAAGAGGGTGATGACCACGGCGAAGGTGATGGCTATGCGATAGCTGTTGCTCACGTAGGTTCGCATTTTTCGGAAGTCCTTCGCCCCGAAAGCCTGAGCCACTGGGATGGCGAAGCCGGCGCACGAACCATTACAGAAGCCCATGATCAAGAACATGATGGAGGTGGAGGCACCAATGGCTGCCAAGGCATTCACGCCGATCCATCGTCCCACGATGACGGTGTCGATGATGAGATACATCTGTTGCAGGATATAGCCCAGGATAAGGGGTACTGCAAACTTGAAGATGGCTCGCATCGGCGAACCAACAGTCATGTCATTTACGTTATTACTGCTCATATTTTATATATACCTATTGAGAATGTTTGTTCCTTTTACCTTGTTTTTCTTTTCGGGCTGCAAAATTACATAAAATTGATGGAAAAGGGGGAAGATGAGCGTTAAACTTGGTTATCATCAGCTCGATGAGGCCACATTACAGCGTGAGGTCAATGCTTTGGTCGCTCTGCATTCTTTATATCCTTTAAAGAAGGCGATGATTGTGACTTGGCATCAGAAGAAAATGGTATGATTCCGCTTTTATATGATTCATTTTTCTTTCAGATTTATCAAAAAATATAAATCAGCAATATTTTTGTCGAATTTTATGATAAAAATGTTGCTGATTTCGCTTTTTATTCGTATTTTTGCCGTGTAGTTTTAGTAAAAGGTTTCATTTATTGGCAAAAAGTCTTTAAGTGATGCAGATGTTAGTAACATAAATCAAAACTATTTTATGAGAAGATTGATATTATCCTTAATAGTTATGTTGTCTAGCTCATTCTCTGTATGGGCAGATGACTGGGTGTGTATGAACATACAGAAAATACCAGAAGACTTGACGGCAAGTATTTATGAACGGAAAGATACAAAGGGAAAAGCTTGTGCATTGTTGCGTGTTCAAATATTGGATAATAATGCAAAGTTTAAAGGTAATATTGTCGGTGATGTTGAACGGCAAGGAAATGAATATTTGGTCTATATCCCTATAAATACTCGTGAAATCACAATTCTACCTTCAAAAGGAGACAAAGTTATCATTGATCTTCCTGAAACGGAACCTAAGGTAACTTATTTGATAGAAATGAGTCAAGGCGAGACTTCTTTGGATGGTAAACAACTCAACTATAATGCTATGTCTGTGGAAGAACTGACAGTGTTGGCTAATAAAAATAATAGCTTGGCTCAAAGAAAACTTGGGGAGATTTATTCTTTAGGATTGGATGGACAATCTATTGATTATAAAAAAGGATTTATGTGGTTCACGAAAGCTGCATTGCAAGGAGATGCCTATTCTATGTGTGAGGTAGGAAAATATTATTTTGGTGGTTATGGTATTCCAAAAGATTTGAAAAAAGCCTATGAGTGGTTTTCTAAAAGTGCAGAAAAAAATAACGCAAATGCCCAGTTTATGCTAGGTTCTATGTATTTTAATGCAGTTGGAGTTGAACAGGATTTTAAAAAAGCAATGACGTGGTTTCAGAAATCTGCCGCTCAAGGATATGCTTTGGGCTATACCAATACAGGTCTTTGTTACTATAATGGCTTAGGAGTGGAAAAGAACCTCCAAAAAGCGCTGGAATATACCCAAAAGGCAGCCATGATGGGATGTAGCCAAGCTCAATGCCTTTTGGGAATGATGTATGGAAATGATGAGGTCAAGGAATTGTATAATCCCAAGCAGGCTTTCTTTTGGATGAAAATGTCGGCTGATCAAGGATGGTCGTTGGCTTTATATTATTTGGGGATGTTTTATGAGGAAGCTTTTGGTACTCCTAAAGATATAAAGAATGCAAAGGAATGCTACAAAAAGGCACTAGAACTTGGTGTAGATGATGCTAAAAAAGCTTTGGATAATTTAAATTAGAATGGGTATGAAAAAAATGTTTTTGGCATTGTGCTTGCTGTGGAGCGGTTGTCTTTTGGCGACTGCTCAAGTTGTTGGTCTGCAAGAAATTCCATTTGCCACATTAGGTGTTGAGCAACGGCAGGATCTAAATGGGGATGTCTGTGCTGTTGTTATGTTAGAAACGGAAGATAGTCAAATGCAGTTTGAGGGCAATTTAATAGGTAAGCCACTTTTCAAGGAAGGGATTATGTATGTCTATCTGACGGAAGGAACGAAACAATTGAAGGTAATACCATCTAAGTCGTCATCTTTTATGCTTTATTTTAATAAATATTCTGTTAAGTCTCTTAGAAGTAATGTCGGATATGTACTAAAACTTCAATCGAAAGCGAACAATGAAATTGGGGAGTTGCAGTTAGATACTTCGTTCAAACCCTACAAAGTTGTGAAGCTAGAGGAAACAATGTCGTTTGGGGAGCTTGAAAAACTTGCAGATAAAGGAAACGTTGATGCTCAGGCTGCTGTCGCAAAGTGCTATTTGAAAGGAATTGGAGTGGAAAAAATGCTCAAAAATTTCTACATTATGTCCAAAAGGCTGTGGCGAAGGGGAATGCAATTGCTCAAAATTTGATGGGAGTGGCTTATGAGGTGGGTTTTTCTGTAAAGAAAGATTCTCAAAAGGCAGCAAGATGGTATCAAATGGCAGCCCAGCAAAACTATCCTATTGCCATTTGTAATTTAGGAGATATGTATGACAACGGAGAGGGACTTGCGAAAAATCCTCAACAGGCATTGGCACTTTTTCAACAGGCATTGGCATTGGGGTGGGCTGATGCTTGTTTTGATTTGTATCTCCATTATTCAGAAGAAGGAATAGAACCCAATTCACAAAAGGCAATTGAGTATTTGAAGCAAGGAGTAAGATATGGCTCTTCTCAATGCCAAGCGCAATTGGGAGTCTGTTATGCTAATGGTATTGGCGGCATAGCCCAAAAGGACTATATAAAGGCTTTTCAACTTTACCAGATGTCTGCGGAACAGAATGATGTTGATGGAATGGCTTTACTGGGTGTCTGCTATTATTATGGGCAAGGAACAAAAAAAGATTACTCAAAAGCGTTTTATTGGTTGCGTATGGCCGCAGAAAACAATGATGCGCAAGCTCAATATTTGATAGGATGTTGTTATTTGGATGGAACTGGAGTGACACCTTCTCGTAAAGAGGCAAAGGTATGGCTTCAAAAAGCTGTAGATAACAATGTTGAAGAAGCAAAAGAAGTCTTGCAAGAAATCCAATAGAATCATGGCAAAGCTATTTTTCAATACACGAGATGAATTGACCGTGGTGGACTCGGAAGAGATTGCTGTCATTCAAGCCAATGGTAACTATTCGAAGATTCTTACCATCTATCGGAAGGAAATTATGTTGTCTTCTGGTATTTCCAAGGTGGAACAAACCTTGAAGAGCATCAAGGAGAAGAAATCCAAGTTTGTCAGAGTTGGAAGAAGTCTGATAGTGAATCACTCTTTCTTGCAGAAGATAGATCTGTTGAAGCAGCAGATGCTGCTATCTTGCAAGGGAAACGAAATAAGAATCAACGTGTCCAAGAAGACCCTTAGGGTCTATAAGGATGCAATAGCAACTAGTATAAAAATAAAAAACAATGAAACAGTTCATATTGGGGACAGAGGGGAATCAACCCTTTAAAATCACTCAAATGGGAGTTAGCCATCAGCATGCTCGTATAACGATTGGCGATGATGGCGTTTGGACATTGGAAGATTTAAACTCTACCAATGGTACTTTTGTTCGTGGTGAAGATGGAGAGATGCGTCGTGTGGGTACTATGGTGATTACGCCGATGACGTTTATCTGTCTAGGACCTAGCAATGCCAATGGTTGCTCTTTCTATGCCATTCATTTGCAAAATTCAGATTTCATAGAAGAGTTTGAATATCTCAATAAGTTGGAGGATGAGTTTGATGCCAAGGAGGAAAGTTCAGAGAAAATGGCACGAATGATGAGACTATTGATAGCATCAGCCTCTTTGATAGCATTGGTGGGATCTTTTGTCGTTAGCCATGGACCTTTGCAACTCATGCTTCTTCGATTGGGCTCTGCTGTGTCATTGTTGAGTACGATATTCTTTAATCCAGCTGAGAAGAAAAAGAAACTTCAGGTGGAGAGGGAAAAATTCCATGCTTGTCCTAATCCAAAATGTGCTCATATATTGAGAAAGAATGAGATTAGGGCGATGCAGTGTTCGAAATGTAAATGTGGATAAATCCAAAATGAAGTGTTGACTTCTAATATTAACTATATATATATAATAAGGTATGAAAAAGATTTTTTTATTGCTGTTGACCTTGTTGTTTGTTTTCCTTCAGGTCGATGCCCAACGTACTTACGCTCTGTTGGCAGGAGTCAGTAACTATAATGCAGAGAATGTGAACAATCTGTCGAATACGACCAAGGATGTGAAGGAGATGCAAGCTATTTTCAAAAAGCAAGGGGCAGTCGTTGCTACAATTACGAGTAAGTATGCTACTCCAGAGAATATCATGAAGAAGTTGGATGCCATCGTAAAACTGGCTACTTCCAAAGATAAGGTCATATTCTTCTTCTCTGGTCATGGAACTGCTGGCAGCATTGTGGGATATGGTCCTATGTTGTTGCCTTATAAACTGATTGTGAAGAAATTGTCTGAGGCAAGAACCAAGAATGTTTTCTGCTTTGTTGATGCTTGTGAGTCGGGTAGTGTGACAGATGAGGCAGGCTCTGATTACAGTTGGGGACAGGGTTCTGGCAACAAGGTGATTTTTATGATGGCAAGTCGGGCCAATGAATATTCATGGGAAAACAGATGGCTTGGAAATGGTTATTTTACCCAAGCATTGTTGAAAGGTCTTCGTGGAAAGGCAGATTACAATGGGGATAGAAATGTTACTGTCTCAGAACTATATAAGTATGTTTATGCTGATGTCACGGAAAGGAGCAAAAATAGTGAGCATCCTCAGCACCCTCAGTTGATTGGACCTAAGAGCAATTTTGAGGCAGTGTTGACAAAATGGTGATGGTCAGCAAAACACCACTGTTCGTCAATTATTCCTAGGTAGTTCATCCAAGATGTACTTTTGATAGGTGGAGGGTATTGAAAAATTACCTATCTTTGCACCAGTTAAAGTTAAACTCATAAAAGAATTATATTATGGCAACAACAAAATTCAATCCTAATGGACACGGCAATGCTAAGGCCGGTAGAGATAATACTAAGGTGATATTGACCGCAGCTGGTGTAGCAGCCGCTGCAGCAGGTGCCGCTGCTGCAGCTCATGTCTTCGGCGGTAAGGAAGAAGAGGAACCAGTGGAAAATCCTGAAGAGGTTACTTCACAAGAGGAATCTGTGGTAGAGAATGAGGAGCAAAAGCAAGAGGAGGCTCAGCAAACCACAGCGACATCTGAAACTGAAAGTACTGCAGTTGGAGAAGATATTGCTCAACCACAACCTACTACAGGAAATGCTTCTCAGTCCAATCCTTCTCCTGAGCCAACTCCATCCACAGAAGGTGAAACACCTCAGGAAGTAGCAGAAGCAATTGCTCATGCTGAGGAAATAGATAATAACGACATCGATGCTCCTGCCATGGTGGAAATTGACAAATTCACTTCTGCTTTCGATGAGAATGGAAACGAGATAGCGGCTGTAGAGGTTCACAGTCAGGATGGAACTCCTTTCTTGTTAGCTGATATGGATAATGATGGCGTTTATGAGTCTATGTTTGATACCGATGGCAACTTTGTGACTCATACAGAAGCCAACCTTACCCATAGTGATTTGGAGGCAATGATGGATCAGACGGGTGGCTTCCTCGCCATCAATGAGCAGGATCATACTTCCTTGTCAGAAGACCCAACCAACGACATCATTGATACAGAGACCGGTGCACATCCTGATATGGCAATGAATGAGACTCCGACTTCAGAGACAACGGAAGCTACTTCCAATCCTACAGGTGAGCAAGATTTGGCACAAGAACCAACAGCTGATGAAATCGACAACTTGTTGGCTGAACTCCTTGGCGACAACACAGACCCTGCCTCAAAAGATGTGGATGAAGAAGTTCTTGTTGATGAATATCCTGAGGGAGAAGAAGAGTCTGACGACGATGATGATGATGCAGACGATGACGCTGCGGATGACACCAACGACGATGATGATATTTAATGTCTAATGAGTGAAGGCTATGGAACAAGAACCTAAGAAAAAAATAGCTTCATTGGGACAACCCATTAAAGCTCCAGGTGACAACCGTTTATACGTCATCAAGGAACGTGCCAAGGTTGGTCTCATGTATCAACTGGTATGCCCTGAATGCAACTTTAGCTTGATTAAGAAGATCGCTAAGGAGGGACGGCAGCGTTGGGATTGTCCTCAATGCAAGGCTATTGTTGGCTTTGCGGCAGTTAATCCTACTCCCAAGAAGCAAGAACCTACTGCATCCCCTAAAACAGCGAATGCCTCTGCAAAGCAGGATGCTGCAAAGACGGAAGAAGCGCCAAAACCAAAGAAACCAACCAAAAAATTGGACAAGAGTGCTAGCCAAGACTTAGGTGAGTTCGTTTGGGGAGGTTTCTTCTCTCGCAAGCATTTTGCTCTTCGACCAGGTTCTATCTATATAGGTAGAAAGGATGAAGATGAAAGATCAGACTTGCAACTGACTGATAAATATGTTAGCCGTCGTTCGGTTAAACTCGATGTGATACCTAGTGACAAGGGGTACTTGTTCAAGATGACAGTGGAACACGCTTCCAATCCTGTGTATGTTAATAGTACAGAGGTGGCGGTCAATAATAGTATCTACTTGAATTACGATGATGTAATCACCTTGGGTAAGACAAAGTTGGTTTTCAAAAAGAAATAATAACATGAATATTTTCTTGTCACGGACTTATTCTTTCTGTCAATTAGGACAGAGGAAGAATCAAGAGGATGCTCGTTTTCCTGATATGGACATCATTGACAAACGACAGTGCTTTTTTGTCGTTTGCGATGGAGTCGGTGGTAGCGAGAAAGGAGAGGTGGCTAGTGCTACGGTTTGTCAGTCTTTTCAAGACTCTCTTTCAGAGGTGGATTTGGCTTCTATGATTTTCGATGAGGATTGTTTCTCGCAAGTTTTGGATGCTGCTTATGATGCTTTGGATGGTAAAGCCAATAGCCAAAACCGGGATATGGCTACCACAATGACTTTTGTGTGCTTCCATCAAGGTGGTTGCATGATGGCACATATCGGGGATAGTCGCATTTACCAAGTTCGTCCAGGACAAGGAATCATCTATCGGTCGGAGGACCACTCTCTGGTCACTTCTTTGGTTCGTGCCGGAGTCATCTCCCCCGATCAAGCTGTTGACCATCCCCAAAGTAATGTCATCACTCGGTGCATGGAACCGAAACAACCAGATAGGGAACGTTGTATGGCAATGGTGTTTAATACCGAAGACGTAAGAAAGGGTGATTATTTCTTCTTGTGTACCGATGGAGTTCTTCACCGTATCTCTGACAATACTCTGGAAGATATATTGACGAGCAGTCGCAGCAATCAAGAGAAAATGGACTCGATGGCTTCTTTGTGTATGGATTCGCCGGATAATAATACGGCTATATTGATACAAGTGGCAGGTGTTGAGGAAGATGAAGAGCAAGCGGATGATTCCCAAAACGGAAATCCGAGAACTCAGTTGATTCAGCGAGGTAAGTGCTCTTCTGTCGAATTATCTTCAGAACCACATACCAAGGATGGTTTTTGGGGATGGATAAAAAAGCAATTGTTTAATAGTTAAAGATTTTAGATGATGAAATTGAATGGTTTAATCATATTGGGTGCCGCTCTGATGCTGGCTCCTCTTTCGGCTGAAGCTATAGTTAGCAAGGCTTCTCTCTCAGTAGCTCCGAAGGCAAAGAAGGATAGCGTGGCTATCATGAAGGAGAAGGCTGATAAGGGAGATGCTGTTGCCCAAAACCAAATGGGTGTTTGGTATTATGTAGGTAAGAAAGTGAAACAAGACTACAAGGTGGCACTTGATTGGTGGGCTAAGAGTGCCAAACAGAACAATCCTGATGCCATTGGCAATATGGCGATGTGCTATCAGTTGGGCAATGGTATCAAGAAGGACTCTGTGATGGCTATGACTCTTTATAAGTCTGCTATTAAGAAAGGTAATGAGAGCATCATTCCTCAGCATGAGCAGATTGTCAAGAATACCAAGAGCTTGTTTAGTGCTCGCCTTTTGATGGATTGCTACCAAAATGGAATTGGGGTGAAGCGTGATAATAAGAAGGTGGAAAACTATCAGGAAATTCTTGCCACTGCAGGTGACACCAACTTGCAATTCTCTTTAGCAATGAAGTATCTCAATAGCAAGCGTTCTGAGCAAGCTGTCAAGTATTTCAAATTGTCTGCAGAGAAAGGTAAGAAAGAGGCTGTTTATTATTATGGTTACCTCCTCTTTAATGGAATGGGAGTAGAACAAGATAAAGCCAAGGGACTTGCCCTGATGACAAAGGCTGCAGAACAGAATATGACAGCCGCACAATATCAAGTGGGTCGTATCTATTATGAGGGCAATGGAACTAATAAGGACATGGTAAAGGCTAAGACTTTCTTGGCAGCGGCTGCTGGCAAAAACAAAAATGCAGCTTGGCTGCTGGGTTTGTGCTATCTGAATGCTGCTACTCCAGATTTGTATCTTGCTACTCAGTGGATATCTGAATCAGCCAAAGGGCATGAGAAAGACATTAATGCTCTGTTGGCAGACTCAAAGCAGAAAGTCTTTTATGATTATTTGGCTGGCTTGAAGAAATACTATCTCGATAAGGACTTCGAGGGAGCTATCAAGTTGTTCAAGAATGTGGAGAAACTTCAATGTGCAGAAGGCCTCACGATGCAAGCTACCAGCTTGGCAAACAAGGACAACAAGAAACGCAATGTCAAGAAAGCCATCACTCTCTATGAGAAGGCAATAGAGAAAGGTAGTGCTGTGGCTGCTTATTATTTGTCATCTTTGTATGAGACTGGTGAGGGAATGAAGGAGGCTGATAAGGCTCAGGCTCTGAAACTCTTGAAAGAGGCAGCGCAAAAGGGAATTGCTTATGCACAAGATAAGTTGGGTGACAAGTATTTTGCTGGAGATGGCATTTCCAAGGATTATACGGCGGCAGCCAAACTATATCTGCAGGCTGAGGCTCAGAATCGCTTGACCATATCTGCTGCTAAAAACTTGGTTTATTGTTATGAGCGTGGCTTCAAGGTGCTTCCTGATTTGGATAATGCCAAGAAGCGAATTGAGGAACTTCAAAAGTATAAGCCAAGCAATAGCTTGATAGAACTGTTGAAATCTTTAGAGGAATAATACGAAGTTTATAAACGATGGATAAGAGTAAGACTTTACTTTCGCAAGAATCAACATATTGTCTGAAGACAGGCAAGGGTGATTATATTCTCAAGTCAGTGTTAGGTGGTGGCGGTTTCGGCATCACCTATTTGGCTGAGAGAACGGTTTTTGAGGGTTCTATCCCTCAAATTCACAAATATACGATCAAGGAGTTCTTTATGGCTGACATCTGTAAGCGCAATGCAGATGGTAGCGTTGTGGTGGATGCTGCTAATGAGGCTAGCTTCCAGGAAAGTCGTGCCGACTTCTTGACAGAGGCGAATCGCCTCCATGGACTTCAGCATCGAGGCATTGTGCCAGTCAATGAGGTGATTGAGGCAAACAATACCGTCTATTATGTGATGCAATTCTTAGGAGAAAAGTCTTTGAGCCAGTATGTGAAAGCAAAAGGACGACTTTCTGAGGCTGAGGCTTTGGGTATCGCACAGGAAGTGGCTGAGGCTCTCAAGTATTTACATGGCAAGAATATGAATCACTTGGATGTAAAGCCAGACAACATCATGATGGTGGGGAAGCCGGATGGCTTGCATCCAGTGTTGATAGACTTCGGTTTGTCGCTACATTTCAAGAAGAATGGTTCTGTCACCAATAAGAAAGCAGGCTTGGGTACTTCGGATGGCTACTCGCCTCTCGAACAGTATGCTGGTATCACTAAGTTCTCTCCGACGGCAGATGTCTATGCCCTCGGTGCCACCTTATTATATATGTTGACTGGCAAAAATCCAGTTAGAGCCAGCGATATGAGCCAGAAGTATATCATCAATGCCTTGCCAGATGACGTTTCTGAGAAATGCAGTAGCCTTCTCATCAATGCCTTGAAGAAAAGTGAGGATGAGCGAATGGCTAGTATGGATGGATTCAAGGGACAGCAATACGATTCCTCTTATTCATCGTATGAAAGAAATTCCACTCGAAAGTTGACTGACAAAATCAAGAAGGATGGTGAGCCTTTGGATGTGATGACATGGGTCAAGAGAATTGGAGCCATCCTAGTCTTGCTGTTAGTTTTATATGGTTCTTATCGTGTGATTCGTTACGTAGCACTCCATCCTTCAACGGAAAAGAAAGCGGAACCAACGGATACAACTCATACATCAACAGACACAACAGCAGTCTTGCCAGTAAAGAAAGACTCGGTAAAAGTGGATAATAAGGACAAGGGTGGTGAAAGTAAAACTACTATCACAACTGGTTCAGGTGATACACCATCAAAGAAACCAACTCCAGTTCCAGCAACTCCACAAGAGCAACCTGCCAAGAAAGAGCAGGTGGCAACTTCTGGTTCTTTGGATCTCGGTTATGCAGTCTATACAGGTGGTATCAAGAATGGCAAGCCTGATGGTACTGGAACTTTGCGATTCAAGCGGTCACATCTTGTAGATTCTTATGACCCAGATGGCAATGTGGCAGATGCTGGTGACCAAGTACGTGGCACATTTAATAATGGACATTTGGAATATGGTCAATTGATTAAATCAAGTGGTGAAATAAAAAAATTGATGATAGGACGTTAATATGAAACGATTGATTACATATTGTATATTATGTCTGTTTCTTTTCTTGGGGAACGGACATGCTTTTGCCTTGCAATACCAAACGGTATTCTTGAAGAAGGCTGCCCAAAAGATGGCTTTGGATTCCCTCTTGGAGACTAAGGCAGGCAAGAACGTGGCTAAGTATTTTGATTTCAAGGGAACTAAAATGGTTGCTCACTATGACGGCAATGCCATGGTGGATCATTTGGGTATCGTTCTCTTCTCAGAAACGATGAAGAAAGAGAATCCTTCTCCCATCTATGATTTCTTGGAACGTGCATACCTCGACCATATCTATAAGGTATCGGACAATAACCTTTACTTGAATAATATCCAATTCCAAGTGGGTTCATGGGATTCTTTCAAGAAGATAAATGCTTCAGTTCCTTGTAGTATCAATAATGGTATGGATAAGTTTTATACCGTGAAGTGGCAGCAGAATGGCAAGACCCTTCTTTCCCTCGCCTTCCCAGCTAATTATGAGTATTTTGCCAATGACTCTCGCAGAAACTTGGAACAGCAGTTCTTGGAATTGCTTCGAAATTTCAAGTCGGGGAAAGGTGTGGCTCAGGAGAAAGTTAACATCAATGACTTGGGGAAAGTCAAGGGCAAGAACCTGTATGTGAAGAAGGGCAAGTCGTATGTGATTTCTTCCATCAACTCGGATGTCTTTTATCAAGTGGAGGAAACACCACAGGTGGAAGAGGGGGATACCATCTATCGCTTGTCTTGCAAACCTATGATGTCTGCGAATTTTCCAAGAGAGAGCTTCTCTAATTTGGTGCTGGGTAAGGTGAGAAATGCCAATGCCCATCTGGTTTTCTCCATGAGCAACCGAAAGGAAGAGGATTGCCAAGTAAAGCTGCTTGATTTCTTGACCTATTGCAAGAATCAAGGTTGCAAGGCTTACTTCGGTTATGAAGGAGAAGAGAAAGGACTGTTGCAAGGCACTTTGGTGATGCACAATCAAGCGAATGGTTACGACCATGTCATCTATTTCTCGGCAAAGAAGAGTTGCTTGACGGATGCAAAGGAAGTGTTGGAGGGAAAGGTTTATCTCTATGCTCCATCCACCAATGTCAAGGAATTGTTTGCCAAACCAAGTCAGAAGCGTAACAACAGAAAAGTAAATGTACTAAATATCAAGTGATAAGCGATATGAAAAGACTCTCTATTTTGTTTCTATTATGGTCTATGGTGCTAGGGGTGAATGCCCAAAGTGTGTCATTTACCTTTAAGGATGGTATCTATAATCCTTCTCTCAAACAGACGATGGAGAGAAGTGTGTCTTCTCTCTTGTCAGAGGTCAATCGTGCTGCCAACAATAATGGTTCTCTCAACTTGTCGTCCATCAATATGACGAGCAATGCCAAGGCTTCCTTGAATAATCTGTGGGATAACTTTCATTTCAAGTGCGATGAGTCTTCTTATTCGGAGAATTGTCTCACGGCAGTCAATGGCTATGAAATTCGTGGTATCTCGGTGACACTGAAGAATGTGGATGCTACTTATAAGGGTGAGGTCAACAAGGAGTTGACCATCAGTACAGCCAAGGATGGTCAGATTACGGGTGTTCACATGGCATTGGCAAATAATGTATATGACTATGTGGTCAATAATGGCAAAGATGTGACCGACACCCGTCGTCGTCTGGAAATCTTGAAGTTTGTCGAAGACTTCCGTAGCTATTACGATGAGAAAGACTTGGAGGCATTGAGAAACGTCTATAGCGATGATGCCTTGATTATCACAGGTAAGGTCATCATGCGAAAGGCGATGGGAAGCGACCAAGCTACCTTGCGCCCTGAGATTGTCTATAGTCGTCAGAACAAGGAACAATATCTTACCAACTTGGCTCGTACCTTCCGTAATAATAAGTATATCAAGGTGAAGTTTGATGCCATCAGAGTGAAAAGACATCCAGCCAAGGATGGTTTCTATGGTGTTACTTTGCATCAGAACTGGCAGTCAAGCAATTATAGTGATGATGGCTATGTGTTCTTGCTTTGGCAATTCCGAGAGGATGAAAATGGCAAAGAACTCCCTCCTGTCATCCATGTAAGAACATGGCAGCCTGATATGGTCGGCAACCAACAGTTGTCGCCAAGTGAGGTGTTTACGGAGAATGACTTCTTTATTCCATAATGATATTGAATATCATATAACAAGGCAACTTTTCTTTCCATAGTATTATATATAATAACTAAAGTATGAAAAAAAAGGTATTGATATTTGTCTTATCACTTTTTGTGCATTTTGTAGATGCACAAAAAGTGGAAGTAACCCGATTTGCATTGGAGGCAATCCATACAGAAATTCCAGAAGGTTGGAAAATGGATTTGAATGATGAGCCTTGCGCTTTGGTGAAAATCCAAATGGAGGATGGCATTAATAAAGTGGAAGGAAATATCATAGGCTCTCCGCAAAAGATGAATGGTGAAACGTGGATATATGTGACAGAAGGCTCGAAAGAAATCAAAATACAACCGGCACATTCTGTTTCTTTTATGGTATCTTTCTCAGATTTCGGTATTAAGTCATTACGGGGCAAGTGTAGTTATATCTTGGAGGCTTTCGCAACCAATTCTTTGGGCGTTTCTACCCAAAAACTGATTGTGGATTACAAGCCTGTAAATGCAACTGTGACGATAGATGGAAAGCAATATGATGGGAAATCGCACCTAGAGATACGATTACCTTTTGGAACTTATGATTACGTCATAGAGTCGGCAGGGTATATTAAGCAGAGCGGTACAATCAAGTTGGATCCAGAGTCTGCTGGCTATATAAATGTGAATTTGAAAGAAATCGGCAGAAGTGAGGATGATTCAGAAAATCTTCTCTCTGCGTCAGAATTGAATGATTTGGGTGCTAAGGCAAAAAAGGAAGGAAATTATAAGAAAGCAGTTGAGTATTTACGTAAATCGGCAGATAAGGGCTATGTATTGGCGATGTTTAATCTAGGTATGTGTTATGAGCAAGGTGTAGGCTTGAATCCGAGTATTTTGGAGGCCTGGTCTTGGTATAAAAAAGCCGCAGATAAGGGTTATGCACCGGCGATGAATAGCTTGGGTGCTATTTGTGAAAAGAAACATGCTGTCGCAGAAGCTATGACGTGGTATAGAAAAGCGGCAGATCGAGGTCTTTTGGTTGCCCAGTTTAACCTTGGTACTATTTTGATGAACCAGCAAAAATATGAAGACGCTATGAGATATTTACAAAAGGCAGCGGAACAGGGCTTTGCGGCAGCACAATGTAATTTGGGACTTTTGTATGAAAGAGGATTGGGGACAGTCCAAAATTATTCAAAGGCTTTTGAATGGTATCAAAAGGCTGCAAACTTGGGAATAGCTGCAGGTCAGCATAATTTGGCACGTTGTTTTACTTTGGGAATTGGTGTGGCTGCTAATCCCAATGAAGCTTTTAAATGGTATCGAAAGGCAGCAGAACAAGGATTTGCACAAGCTCAGTACAGTTTGGGCAAATGCTACCAAGAAGGGTTCGGTACACTTAAAAATGAAGCAGAAGCTGAGAAATGGATTTCTAAGGCGAGAAGCCAAGGATTTCAATTATAAGAATAAAATTGTATGAAGATGAAATTATTGATGATAGTTTGTTTTTTCTTGTCGCCTTTCTATTTGGAAGCTCAAGAAAATTTAGCATCTTTCACAGTCTTATCCAATGATTTGTCTGCTTTGACTGAACGAAGAATGGATAAAACTGGGGAAATCTGTGCTTTGGTAAAGATACAGTCAACTGGAAAGGTGGAGAAAGTGGAGGGAGATCTTGTCGGAAAACTAGTGCCAAAAGTTAATGAAACTTGGGCGTTTTTTAAGCCTGGCTCAACTAGTATGAAGTTGCTTTGTCAAAATAATGAGCCAATGGAGGTGATATTTGCCGATTATGGGATTCCCTCTTTAAAAAGTAAAGTTGCATATTCTTTGGAGGTGCAGACTATGGCTAATGATTCCTTGGATTCTGTGGACCTTTGGACAGTGACAGCTTTGGCAGAATGTTATCTAGATGAACAGGAGTATGGAAAAGCCATCAGTTACTTTTTGAATGCTGCTAAGCGAGGAAATCCAGAGGCTCTGTATAACTTGGGCTATTGCTATAAAATGGGTTTGGGAGTGCCTCGGAATGATGCTAAAATGATTCAGTGGTACGAAAAGGCTGCTGATGCAGGATATAAAGCAAGTTGGCTAGAGCTAGGAGTATGTTATATGATGGGGAATGGCGTTGATAAAGACTATGAAAAAGCGATGAACTACCTTCTAAGAGTTAACAATGAGTCATCTGGTGATACGGTTGCTGCAGCTTGTCATAATATGGCTTGGCTCTATATAAATGGCTTGGGGGTAAAACAAGATGTTGAAAAGGCACTAACCTTGTATGAAAAAGCTGCTAATTTAGGATTTGTTGGCTCACAGTATAATTTAGGTATGTTATATTATGAAGGCATACATGTGGTGCGTGATGAAAAAAAAGCGGTGATGTGGCTCACGAAAGCAGCTGAGAATGGTTGTGCTGTAGCGCAAAATAATTTGGGAAATTGCTATCTTCAAGGGCTTGGGGTACCAACTGATTATTCGCAAGCAGCAGTATGGTTTCAAAAAGCAATGGAGCAAGGTCATTTAAGCGCCTATTATAATATGGGACTTTGCTATGAAACAGGAGCCGGAGTAGTAAAGGATTATGTTAAAGCCGTGGAATGTTATAGAATTGCAGCGGAAAATGGTGTAAGTGGTGCTCAATATCATTTGGCAAATTGTTATGTTGACGGAAAAGGCATAGATGTAGATATGGATAAGGCTGCTTATTGGTATAGAAAGGCTGCTGAACAAGGTTATAAAGATGCAGAGTCTAAGCTTAGGAATTTAGGCTTTTAAAAGTTTGAAGTTATATTTATAATTCACTTAATTCTGGAAAATTATGAAAAGATTTTTGTTTTTAATTGGAATCGTTGGATTTTTTGCAAGTTGTGGAAAATCAACAAAGTCAGATCAAGAGAATGAACCAGATTCTCTGTTGAATGTGCGTGCTGCGGTGGTAAGTCAAAGATTGCCTCATGAAGAAGGCTCCCTTACGATGGTCAAGTGTGAGTATGATGGCAAAACCGTGAACATCAGTTTGAAAGTCAAGGAGGGATGTGATGAATTGATGGATCGAGAGATGTTGAAATGGCTCCCTGCGATGAAACTCAATGACATTCACACTCTTGATACCTTGATGATTAAGCGATTGGTGGAATTGAATCAGCCACTTACTTATTCTGTTTATTCTTCCAAAGATAGCTTGATTAATAAGTTCTCGCTATCTGCTGCTAAGTTGAAAGGACGTGCTGGTAGCTATGGTATGTTGAAGTAATTTTGTATGAAACTATTTTTGATTATTTTGTTCATTTTGAACACATTACACTTGACAGCACAGGAAAAAATGATTTGTTTTTCTGTGTTGTCTAATGATTTGTCTGCTTCGACAGAGTGTAGGTTAGATGATAAGGGTAAAGCCTGTGCTTTGATTAAGATTCAGGCAATGGATAAAATAGAAAAAGTAGAAGGTGATATCATAGGAAAACTTATAGTAAAAGGTAATGAAGTATGGGTCTATTTGAAACCTGGATCGACTAAGATTAAAATTTTCTTTGGAAAGCATTCTCCAATAGAATTAGTCTTTGCAGATTATGGTATAAAAGCTTTGGAAAGTAAAGTATCGTATTCCTTGGAATTGTTATTGGTAGATTACGATTATCTTGATTCTTTAGATGTCAAGATTGTGACAGCTTTGGCTGATGATAGTTTTGATGACCAAAAGTATGGAATAGCTGCTTCCTATTATATGAATGCGGCAAATAGAGGTTTGCCTATTGCCCAATTTGATCTTGGATATTGTTATCGATATGGGTATGGAGTTCCTCAAAACTATGCAAAAATGATTTACTGGTATAAAAAATCATTAGATAACGGATATGCAAATGCTTTATGTGCTTTAGGCGAATGCTATGCTATAGGATTAGGTGTTGATATTGATGATGTAAAGGCTTGTGACTTGTTTCAGAAGGCGATAAAAATTACAAAAGGAGATGTGCAAGCGGCAGCGTGTGCAAACTTGGCGAAACTATACTTAGATGGGAAAGGAGTATCTCCATCTATGGATAGAGGAATCGATTTGTTAATACAAGCTGCTAATTTAGGATGTGTGGAGGCTCAAACGCACCTTGGCATTTATTATTTAAAAGGGAAATATGTAGATCGTAATGAAAAAGAAGCGGCAAAATGGTTTTTGAAAGCAGCTCAAAGTGGGTCTGATTTAGCTCAGTATAACATAGGCTTGTTTTATTTGGATGGAATAGGTGTGAAAGAGGATAAATTGCAAGCCTATTATTGGTTTCAGAAATCTGCAGATATGGGTAATGCCTCTGCTTTGTATAATTTGGGTGTTTTCTATGAAAATGGGGACTGTGTTGCTAAAAATTATGTAAAAGCTGTAGAATGTTATAGAAAGTCGGCCGAAAAAGGAGATGTCTATGCCCAATATGCATTGGCGGAATGTTATTTTGAGGGAAAAGGGATAGATGTTGATATAGACAAGGCTGCTTGTTGGTATAAAAAAGCAGCTGTGCAAGGATTTAAAGATGCTGAAACGAAACTCAAACAAATGGGATTTTAAAACGACAAAATATTAGATTGATGAAATATACATTACCAATAGGAGCAAAACTCCATAGTCCGAAGCGAACCTATACCATAGAGAAGGTGTTGGGGCAGGGAGGCTTCGGCATAACCTACAAAGTCTCTGCAAACTTGAAGGTAGATAATGTCACAATAAGAACACACTTCGCTATTAAAGAGTTCTTTATGAGTGAAGCTTGTGAAAGAGACGAACATAATAGTATCTGCTATTCTTCTCCTGTCAAGGATAAAGTCGAGGAAAGCCGTAAGGATTTCTTGGCTGAAGCTCAGCGTCTCAATAAAATCAGTTTGGAACATCCTAATATCATTCACCCGTTGGCGGAATTAATTTAGCGCATACTTAACCCTGCCAATCGGTCTGTTGT
>ENA-OWPL01000324-OWPL01000324.1-human-gut-metagenome-genome-assembly--contig:-NODE-324-length-34516-cov-8.357680_pt1 | contig 34516 bp, 28 predicted proteins | sample MGYA00248263_ERZ651844 | MGnify/ENA primary metagenome ERZ651844 (study PRJEB26924, sample SAMEA4378256) | human gut metagenome | biome: human gut; feature: human-associated habitat; material: faeces...
AGTATAAATTTGAGGACGGCTCTGAAATTCCAAACACTGCCGGCGGAACATTTACAGTACCATACGGCACAAAACTTAATTTAACCCCTGCAAAATCACTGTACGGCTATGAATTTGTAAAGGCAGACGGCTTAAACACTCCCATTGTTTCAGACGGAACGGTTGTTACATATTACTATAAAAACAAAACGGCTCCGGAAGAAAAGCCGTCACCTGTGATTAACACGGTTTCCCTTTCGCTTGAGAGCAGTATAACAATGAATTTCAAAGTGCTCAAAAGCAGCCTTTCCTCCTTTGACGAGTTCTATATGACCTTTGAGTGCGGCGGAAAAGAAGAAAAGGTTACCAATTATAAAGAAACCGATAAATATTATGTATTTTCATACAAGGGCATTAACCCACAGCTTATGAATGATAATGTAACCGCCGTTTTGCATGCAAAAAACAAAAGCGAGGAATACACAAGTCCCGAAAAAATAATGAGCGTAAGAGAATACGCTTATACGATGCTTGACAGGTACAGCGGTGATGAGCACTCAAAACTTCGCACCCTGCTTGTGGACTTGCTCAATTACGGTGCGGCCGCACAAATATATGCCGGCTATCAAACCGATAATCTTGTAAATTCAGACCTTACGGATGTTCAAAAAGATTGGGCAAGCAAGGATACAACAGAATTCAAGAATATCAGAAACCTTAATTACAAAACAATAAGCAATCCGACGGCTGAGTGGAAAACTTGCAGTTTGGTGCTTAAAAACTCAATTATGGTTAAGGTGAAGTTTTCGGCAAAAGATGTCGAAAACAAAACCGTTGAAATTGTCCTTAAAAATGCAAAATTCACTTATACCAAAGATGATTTTGTAAACAACGGCGACGGTACATATTACGTGTATTGCAACGAACTTTTTGCAAATGAGTTGAGCGATGATTTGCTTTTCACGATTTACGAAAACGGCAAACCTTGCAGCAACACAATGCTTTTCAGCGTTGAATCATATGCCCGTTTGGTAAGGGACAATTACAAGGACAAGCCGCTTGATAAAATGACAACTGCAATGATGCTTTACGGCAACAGTGCAAAAGCATACGGAGCATAAGAAAGGAGAAGAAAATGAAAGAATATGTAAAACCTCTGGCAGAACTTCAAGAGTTTGCAGTTTGTGATGTTATTACAACTTCCGATAACAGAGAACCTATTGAAACGCCGGATTTATAAAAATTTATAAACAATCTTAAAAGAGCGATTTTAAGTGGAAACACTTAAAATCGCTCTTTTCTTTTACAAAAGATAATGCAAACTCAGAGTTTATTCAGAAAATTCAAACATTTTATACAAGTCCGACATCTTTAACCGTTTTGCCGTTATAAACATAAACCCTGTTTACACGCAAAGGTATTCTGCAAGGCAACTCGTAATTAAATGAATATGCACTGTTTGAGAGTTCTTCCAAGGAAATGCAGGCATCTTTTTGCGTGCCGAACAAAACGACCTCATCATTTACATTACATTCAATATCGCTGACATCAACCATAAATTGATCCATACAAACTCTGCCGAGTATTTTTGCATATTTGCCGTTTATAATAACCCTGCCTTTATTGGACAAGCATCTGGGAAAGCCGTCTGCATATCCGACAGGAATGGTAGCGACCTTGGTTACTTTATCGGTTTTGAATATACCGCCGTAGGAGATTTCTCTGTTTGGTTCAAGGTCTTTAACGTGCGAAATTTTTGCGTGCCAACTCATTATCGGCTCAAGGTCAAGTATACCCTTGTCAACTTCATCGGACGGATAAAGGCCGTATGTTATAATTCCCATTCTGCACATATCAAAGTACTCGTCAAAATTCATAATTCCGGCGCTGTTATTAAGGTGCTTAATAGGAATTTCAACTCCTCTGTCGCTCAGCATTTTACAAAATTTCTTGTATTTATTTCTTTGCTCGACAGCCTTAGACAAATCCTTTTCATCAGCAGTCGCAAAGTGGGAAAACAGACCCTCGGCAAATATATTCGGCAGTTCGGTTATGCTTTTGCAAATATCGGCACTTTCCTCGCTGACTTGAAAGCCTATTCTGCTCATTCCGGTATCAATGCAAAAATGAAACGGCACATTTTTTCCCTGCTTAACCGCCTCGTTTGAAAGAGCAACTGCGTCTTCATATGAAAAAATCGGAATCCTTACATCATATTTAACGGCAGTTTCAATATCAAAAGGAAAAACTCTGCCTAAAATAAGTATCGGCGTTTTTATTCCTGCATTTTTCAGTTCAACTGCCTCTTCGATACACGCAACTCCGAAAAAGTCACACTTGTCATCAAGAAATTTGCCTATCTCAACAGCACCGTGACCGTATGCGTTTGCTTTGATTACGCCGAGTATCTTAACATCGTCGGGCAATTTGTTGCGTACGCAGTTAAAATTATGCTCCAATTTGTTCAAATCAATTTCCAAATAAGTACGGTGGTTCATTATTTTATCGCCTCGATTAAACCTACTGTTTCTATACCGTTTTTTATGAAAGCCTCATTCAACTTTTGGACGAATACAAACGCTTTTTCGCTGTCGCCGTGAACACAAACCGAGTGAGCCTCAATGTCGATTTCTTCGCCCGTATAAGCTGTAACCTTTCCGGTTTTCACCATTTTAATTACTCTTTCAACAGCCAAGTCCTCGTCCGTTATCATCGAATTTTCCAGCGACCTCGCTCTCAGCGAGCCGTCAGCCTCGTATGCTCTGTCGGCGAAAACCTCACTTGCATATTTTACGCCTTTTTCTCTTGCTGAGTCAATCATTTGTGAGCCTGAAAGAGCCAATAAAATTAAATCTTTGTTGTAATCAATAATTGCATCGACAATCGCATTTGCAAGGTCTTTGTTTTTAGCGGCTTGGTTATACATTGCGCCGTGCGGTTTAATATGAACTATTTTGTCCCTACCTGCGACAATGCCACCCAAAGCCTCTAATTGAGCCAATGTGTAATCATAAACCTGCTTAGGCGTTACATCAAGATTTGTTCTGCCGAAATTTTCCTTATCGGGATAACCCGGATGTGCACCGATTCCGACCTTGTTATCTATGCACAGTTTAACGGTAGCCTCCATCATATCCCGATTGCCTGCGTGAAAACCGCAAGCTATATTTGCGCTGTTAATCAGCGGAATGATTTTCTCATCAAAAGCTGCACCCTCGCCCAAATCACAATTCAAATTAATTTTATACATATAATCACCTAATATTTTAAGTCGATATTTTTTACATCGGTTATAAACATATGTCCGGGCGAATGTGTTATGGCAATTTCCGGCTTTGTCTGCATTACTGCATTTTGCGGAGTAACGCCGCATGCCCAAAATACCGGCACTTCTCCCTCATTAATTGTTACGCTGTCACCGTAGTCCGGCTTTGTAACGTCATTTATTCCTATCGCCTTAGGATTTCCTATTTGTATCGGTGCTCCGTGAACCCTCGGCATAGCGGCGGTAACATTAACCGCTTTAACCACCAAATCATTCGGAATAGGTCGCATTGATACGACCATATTACCGTGAAATTTACCCGACGGCTGAAGCTCGATATTCGTATTAAACATAGGCACATTTTTGTTTTCCTCAATGTGTCTTACCGGAATATCAGCCTCCAAAAGTTCACTTTCAAAACTAAAGGAACAGCCTATAAGAAAATACACAAAATCGTCCTGCCAATAGTCCGTTATGTCCGTGACCTCTTTTTCAAGCACACCGTTTCTCCAAATTCTGTATTTCGGGAAATCCTTGCAGACATCGCCCTCGCTCGCCATTGTTTTGAACTGCTTTGAGCCGACATCGCCAACCTCCAAAATCGGGCAAGGCTTTGGATTTCTTGTGCAAAACAGTAAAAAATCAAAGGCATAATCCTTTGGCAAAATGCAAAGATTAGCCTGTGCGTAGCCGTTGCACATTCCCGATGTCTGATAATCTATTTCACCCGTTCTGATGAGCTTTTTAACCTCTTGGGGAGACATATTTGAATAGTCCATAGCCGCTCCTAAAATAATTTATCTATAAATTTTTTCTGTTTAATCGCTGCTTTTTCAGCAGTATCAATGTCAATAATTTCAAAGCTGATTTTATCGTTAGGCTTAACCTGAGCGAGCTTTGGCAAATCGGCACTTATTACTGTCGCTATTTTTGCATAGCCGCCTGTTGTTTGGTGGTCTGCCATAAGTATAATCGGCATTCCCGAATTTGTAATCTGTATCGAGCCGAAAGTAATTGCGTCGGAAATAATTTCCAATTTTTCCTTTCCACGCAAGGCAATACCCCAAAGCCTGATTCCCATTCTGTCGAGGTCGGAGGTGACGGTGTATTGCTGTTTTGAAAACAACATCAAATCATTTTCGCAAAACATATCGTCCTGCGGACCTAACACCACTCTTACTCTTACGGTATTGTTATAAGTATTTTCCGGAAGTTCTCTCTTTTCGATATTTTTAATTTTATCAGCCTTGCCGATTTTAAGAATGTCACCGGCTTTCAGCTTTCTTCCGTTAAAACCGCCGACATTTATTTTGAGATTTGTTGAGGCACTGCCCATAAACAAAGGAACATCAAAACCGCCCGCAACGGCAAGATAACATCTTAATCCCTGCTTGGCGCCCTTAATGCTTAAAACATCACCGTCTTTTGCAACGTATGCTTTGTTTGTTCTGATAGGATTACCGTTCAACGAAATATCAAAAATTCCACCCGAAATCGCAAAAATGTGCTCGCCCTTAAATTTGGCGGTTATTCCGAGCATCGTCATTTCGATAACAGGTGCGTTAACATTGTTTTTGCAAAGTTTATTTACGATTTTTGTCGAATAGGCGTCCATTACACCGCTTTGAGTAAAGCCGTTTTTCATCACTTTGAATCTGCCCAGGTCTTGGACGGTTGAGAGCATACCTGCCGATATAATTTCTATCATAATTCAACCTCGCTGACCGTAGGAGTGTAAGCACCGTTTTCAACCTGCTTTTCTATTTCCGTAAACTCTGCCTTGTCTATGCTGAAAAATTTGATATAATCACCGGCTTTATAGAGTATAGGTGACTCTTTCGATTTATCAAACACTTTTACGGGCGTTTTTCCAATCAACTGCCAACCGCCCGGTGACGCAATGGGATAAATTCCCGTTTGCTCTGAGCCGATACCGACAGCCCCCTCAAATATTTCAAGCCGTGGTGTTTTCAGTCGGGGAGTAAAAAGTCTTTCGTCCATACCGCCGAGATAAGCAAAGCCCGGCAAAAATCCCAACATATAAATCAAGTAGGGCTTTGATGTATGAAGTCTGATAACTTCCTCTCTTTTAAGAGATGTATGGTCGCACACATTTTTCATATCCAATGCGAACTCATCATCGTAGCACACAGGTATATTCCAAACCTTAGCCGTGCTTTTAACAGTGTTTTCTCTGTCATCTATAAGGGCTTTGATTTTCTTTTTCAGCTTTTTGGAAGTGATGACTGTGCAGTCGTAAAAAACAGTTAACGAGGCAAAGGTCGGTACAAGCTCGATAACTCCGTTAATGCCCTTTGCCTCTATTCTGTTGCAAAGACAGGTAACACGACGATTAACCTCTTTGCTTATTTCGTTTTCAAACTGTATGGTAACGGCAGAGTCGCCGTTTTGTAAAAACGAATATATCATTTGAAATAACCTTTTTTTATCGTTGTTTCAAACCATTTGTCAGTTTTGTCCTCAACCGTGTGAGGATATTCAATCAATCCACGCATAAGCGAAATAATTGGCAAAACAATGTTTTTGCCGATACCGTCAATGTAAGGCCTTGCTTCTCCGTACATATCGAGCATACCGGCTTTTGCCGCAGCGTCCATAACTGCCGATTCTTCTTTTTCTGTATGAAAAAGGTCAACATCGCCTAAGAGAAAAGCCGTACAAGCCATGAGTGCATTCATACCCCAGTCGCTTACGGTCGCAGTGATAATGTTGTCGGCTGCAGTATCTGCCAAAATTCCAAATCCTGTACCTGCCTTGCAACCGCCCTTTTCGGCATAAGGAATATATTTTCTTATATGCTCCTCAATAGTACCCATACCAAGTTCGTTTCCGAGGTCGCCGATAGAAAGATTATAAACCCCTCTGCTTTGGCATTCTCTGAAAAGCACGTCATACTTTGCCTCAACATCGGTTGTATTTACGCCCACTGCATTGTGGTAATAACCGTTTTTGTTTCTGCCCGGAGCCTCGTTTGAAATAATGGCACAAGGCAAACCGTGAGAAAGAATTTCCGCCGTTTCGTCGTTTTCTTTGTTTTTGTCCTTTGTAAAAGAAATAATGCAAATGGTGTTATCGGGTATGTTGTCAATATCATAGGTAATATTAACGCCTAAAACCTCGCTCATAGCTTTAATTGCTTTTTCGCATTGCTCAGGCACTATCATAACCGGCTTTGCCCCAAAAGCTCTGATGACAAAGCGAGCAAAAACAGTAGACGAAATAATTCCGTCGGTTTCAGCCTCGTTCCAAGGGAGAAGAATAAATCCTGTTAAAATAAAGACTTTTTCGCCCTTTTTGATATTTTTCACAAGTCCCTCGGCACCGTTAAGCGACAAGGGTTTGCCTGTATATTTACTTGCTCCGTCATAAAGAATTCTGCAAACGCCGTAGCCTCTCGGGTCAAGGTTCATAAGCCAATCAAGATTGTATCCGACATTGAGTTTAGTCAGTTCTGTTTTGTTAATCATACCTTACACTGCTCCTCAAAATCGCTTACTAATGCGTCTTGGATTGTTTTCAACATTTCGGGAGCTTTTCCGCCTACGCTCTTACCGTCAACCGTTTTTACCGGAATGCAGAAAGAACCTGTTGAATGAACAACGATTTCGTCAGCAGACATCAACTCATCGAGAGTGTAATCTCTTTCTTCAACTTCATATCCCAATTTCTTTGCAAAAGCGAGAAGTCTTATTCTTGCAGTTCCGGGAAGTACCATATCGTCAAGCTGGTGAGTGATAACCTTGCCGTCCTTAAAGATAGAAACATTAGAATGTGCACACTCGGTAACAATATTGCCTCTGTGGAAAATCGCTTCCTGACAGCCTGCTCTGTCTGCTGCGGTTGCCGCAAGACAGGATGGAATAAGATTGAGCGTTTTGCAATTACAATAATAAAATCTCTTGTCCTCGTATGTGATAACATCAATCGGTTTATATGTATCGGCAACATGACAAGGTGTAAGAGTAATCCATAAATTTCCCTGCATATTTTCCGGATAAATATGTCCACGAAGTCCGTTACCACGAGTAACCTGCATATAAACAAATTGGTCGCCGTCGTCAACTTTTTTGACCAGCTCTCTGAGCAATTTGTCAAGTTCATCACGTTCTATCGGAATATTCATACCCAAAAGTTTTGCCGAATTATAAAATCTGGTAAGGTGTGCGTCCATATCAAAAACGATATGATTATGTGCATAAGTAGCGTCATAAACACCGTCACCAAACCAGCAAACTCTGTCGAGCATCGGAATTTGCATATTCTCAATTTCGTCATATTTACCGTTATAATAGCCTAAGTTTTTCATTTTGATTACCCCCATAAACAAAATAGGGATCTGCCCCGAGGCATAGCATAAGGAAGTAATTGATTTTAAGCATTTATTCCTTATGTGGTGCGCCCCTTGCAGACCCCGTTGTCATTATTAGAGTATCACATTTATATTAATATGTCAATAAGAACATTTACCGCATTTTACTGCAAAATGATTGAACTTTTTCTTTTCAAAATCAACAAGCGATAATGTATATTTTATGCAAAAAAGGACAGCCGAGAAAGCGACTCGGCTATCCTTCATCATTTGATATTTCTGTATTAATATTTCAAAATTACAGTTTTGCAATTCTCACAAATTGAAGCGGCGATATTAGTTCTGTGACTCGGCTTAACTTCGGTAATCTTAACAAATCCGTCAGCTTTTTTCGCATCAGTAAACACACCGGGTACTTCGTTTGCAAAGCTGAAAGCACCGTCTTTACTGCAAAACAAATAACCGTTTCTCATTTCTTTGCCACACTCCGGACATTTCATAGTTTTCACCTCCGTTTTGTTATTCGGCAGAGCGTTGCGAACGCTCCAACATTTCTTGCATTTGCTTTTCAAAAATTTCTGCTTTGATTAAAGCGATACCCTGTGACTCGTCCCCAAGCACAACAAGACGGTCACCCTCTTTCATATCAAATGTATCTCGTGCGTTTTTTGGTATTACAATTTGTCCCTTGCTTCCGATAGTAACTGTTCCCCAAAGATGCTTACCGATAGGCGCAGGTGCTATCTTTGTTTTGCCTATTTTTTCATCAGAATGAATCAGTGAGTCAATAGTAACGCCATAAAACTTTGCCAGTTTATCGCATTTATCAATATCGGGAAAAGTATCTCCTTGTTCCCATTTTGAATATGATTGGCGAGAAATACCGACTGCTTCGGCAACTTGTTCCTGCGATAAGCCTTTAAGGTTTCTTAAATATAATAAATTATCCGAAAACATAAATACGCCCCCTTAACTATAAATTATTATAGCATTTAGGGAGCGTACTTTCCACCATATAAACTTGTCAGATAAGTAATCCTTTTGTTAAGTTCAACTGCATCGGTCGGCAACATTTATTATATCAAGACCATTTTGTTTTGCATAATCAACAGTGTATGCCGTGCCACCCTCGTGCTTTGTCAGAAAGCAAATGCAAGCAGAACTACAATCAACAAGGTGTCTGTTTCTCTTTTGCATACATCCGTTATAGTAATGCGGAGCAAGGACCTTCACCTTGTCAGCTCTCAACTTAATATCATTATACACATCAATATCTTGTTGCTTCCAATATTTCGTTTGGTTTTCACATGGCAACACTAAAATAAGTTTAACTTCTGGATGAGTTTCTTTTACCGACAAAACAGCCTGTGCAGCAATGGTATCAAACCCCAAAGCACCGCCTGTACCGAAGTATTTGAAGCCTTTAGAAACAAGCAAGGTAACGACAGCCTTTGTCTGTTCAAAGACCGTGTCGGGCGTATATGGGACAATGTCACGATGCCCTGTAAAACAACATGTTTGGCTTTTATAATCCATTGAAATCACCGCAGAAAAGCAAAAAGAGCGTAGCCGAAGCTACGCCCAAAAAACACTTGCTTCAAACTTTCTGCCAGGAAAATTTCATAGTTTGGAAGAACCAAGCGTATGACAAAGAAGCGTGTGTTTTTATCAAAAGATAAAAAGTCACGCTTGGTTCTTAAAACAAAACTATGGATATGAAATTTTCCTGGCAACAAGATTATATCATTAATTGCACAGACAAGTCAAATGGATTGTAAATTAAATAAAAATACTCTCACTAAATACTTAGTAAGAGCATTAAAAGTTGTATGCTATTTATGAATTAATTTTGCAAATAACTTGTGATACGAGCGCGGCAATTACTGTTTCAACAGACGGTTCTTTGCCGTCATAGGAAAGTTCATTCCAAAATTTTTTTGAATCTGTTTGTGAATTATTCATCGCTTCATGAATTGCAAACTCGATTTCTTTTTTTACCGAACCAACTGTTGTTCGGTTTTCTAATGCTATTTGTTTTAAGATTTCTTCCATATTATAATTCCTCTCTATCACTGATTGTGTATTATCATCACTGACAGTTATAGTTATAGCATAATATTTATGTCGAAGTCCCAAGAAATTTGTCGACAAGAGAAAAATAATATTTATGGAAGAATTTGCTTTGAATGTTTCATCATCGTATCAATTACTTCATAAATTCTGTTCCTGTCCTCCGGTACAAGTTTTTCAAGTTTCTCATTAAGCAATGAATCCTTAACTGTATATCCATTATCAAGTACATCTGAAAGAACCATATCAGCTGAAACACCTAAAGAGTTTAATATATTTATGAAAGTTTCAAGTGAGGGGATTTTTTCTCCTCGCTCAATCATACCTATATAATTAGTTGTCAAATCCGTTTTTTCTGCCAAATCTTCTTGACGCAATTTCTTTATTTCACGAAATTTTCTTATATTCTTACCAATTGTATCAAGTTTCATCTCAATACCTCCTTAAGTGTGTTTCAACAACTAATAGTATAGATTGTGTTTGTTTTTACTTACACGCACTATAAGGAAGTCATACCAACTAATAGTATTGATTTTTTCTTTTTAATACTATATAATATTAAAAAGATAGATAACAAAAATCTATCTTGTAAATATTGTGTCAAATAAGTTCAATCTAACGAGTGTTAATATTTAAATCCAGCGTGTGTCTTTATTGTTCATAAAAACACGCAGTTATATTCATATTCTATTTTATTGATATTTAAGTTTATCACGCTGAAGCTATACAATTTATAGCTTCATTCTTTTTGTTTTACTATAATTTTGTCGATTTTTTCGATAATTTTGCACTTTTTATTTATTTAATTTGATATAAATGTTAGTTTTAAAAGTGAAACGCTTTTTTACGCTTCTATAGATTTAATGCATTTTCTCTATAAAAATTTGTTACGCAAGTCTTAATTAACTGCGATGAAAGGATGAGAAAATATGAGAAGTTCTAAGTTTACAAACCATAGTTATTTTATCTATATAGTTGAGGAAACAGTTAAGTGTAATAACTGTAATACTATAACAGATGGAATGGTTATCATATTTAATCAGGGAGAAAAGGTTATATCTTTGTGCAAATATTGCAGTGCAAATTTGCAAGAAATTTTATATTGCTATCTCAAAGGAATAGAACATATCTCGACAATCACCAAAAGCAAAATAGATGTATCTGTAAATAAAATCAATGACGATCAAAATGAATTAAAGATTTTAGATTACAAAATAGTCATGAGTGATGAAGATTTTTTGAGTTTCTATCGTAAAGTTAATGCTGTAAATTATTTTTATTATGAAACATACAAAACAAGTTTTAAAAAGTGTTCACATTTATGGAAAAACATAACTCATTATTGGCTCAATAAAAAATACCAAAATAAAAACTATTCCAGAGATTCTGTAATTCCGCACGAAAAAGCTCTTGAAATAAACCTTATCCGAATGAACAAATATTTATCAAAAAGGAACAGAATCAAAGACAAAAACAACCTTGTTGTTATGCCTGATTTATTGAATGCTGCTCCGGTAAATAGGCTGAAAGTAAATCAGCACTGCTCATTATATGATTTGAAATGTTCTTTACACGGAAACAAACAAGCACAGGCATTTTTCTGTACCGGCAGAGTAGACGGATTCAGTTATGCACTTTGCTTTGATTGCTATTCCGCATTATGTAAAGTAATGTTGAAATTAGTGAAAGATACGAAATTAGAAAAAGCCGAGGTTGGGTTAATAAAAATAACTCGAAACGAGGGCAAACATAGGTGCTTTATGTGTGGAAGATGGACGAAATCAAATTATACGATTACAATAAAAAGCGATGAAAGTATAACTATTTGTGATAGCTGTTTTAAAAATATATACAATACTCTCTTAACGAATAGTTTGACTAAAGAAATATTCCCCAACCTATATAGAGAGCATAAAGAATTAAAGAAAATTTTTATTGAAAACTCTCGTAAATAATTTTATATGTTAATAAAGCGTTCTGCACTAAAACAGATCGCTTTATTTTTTTTGATGGCTACCTTTGCATTTTTGATGGATAAACAATATAAAAGGCTAAAATAAAAAATGCCCTGAAAAATCAGGGCAGAGTAAAAGAAAAAAGAGCTGATTTTTCAGCTCTTTTTTATGGCAGAGGTATTAGGATTCGAACCTAAAATGACGGAGTCAGAGTGTAAAAATTACTTTTTGAAACATACCGTTTTAAGCCATATTTTCACCTTTAAGTCTCTCTAAAATCTCTCACTAAGGATTTTAAAATACTTTTTGCATTATTGCGACATATATAAAAATACGGTGTCATATTACACCATACAATAATATAAGTTTTTATTGTATAATGAAATGGATGATGGGTATATTGTCAAGCCATGCTTTTTCCGTTATAATATGTTTTAAGGCAAGTAAAATATGTCTTGAAAAAAACACTTGATTTTATATTGCCGATATTCAAAGATTATTTTTTACAAAACGGATAAATGGAAAATGAGAGATTAAATTATGTACTTTAAATTTGATAAATGCATATTTTATATTGCCGATATATGCGGCGGTGAATACTATGCCGATATAAACGGTCATAAGCATTCAAAAAACGGATTTGAACTTCACTATGATGTGTATGGAAAAGGGTTGCTGATTACCGAAAATACAGAATATTCCTTAAAAGAAAATATGCTGTATATAACAGGACCCGAAAAATACCATCGTCAAACCTTTGACAGGGCGAATCCGCTTTTTGAATACAGTATTCTGATTGAGCTTGTCAAATATGAAAAAAGCGAATTGTCCGATATTTTTTTGCGAAGGAATTTCTGGATTGGCACTGCAGGTGCAAACATTGGAATTTTATTTCAAAAAATTGCTGAAACCAATTTATCCGAGCATAAGTGCAGTGAGATAGAAATTAAGGCACTGTTTAATCTGCTTTTAGCAGAAATAGTCAGGCTTTATGCACCCGATTTAAAAGAAAACAGAAAAGGCGTAAGCTCCAGCAGAAATAAAATTATTGAATCAAACTTTATTTATGCAAGTGAATCCATCACCCTTGAATCCTTATCATACAGACTGGGTTTATCACAAAGACAATGTGAAAGAGTGATTAAGGAAAATTTCGGTAAAACTTTTTCTCAAATGAAAAAGGAATATCAGATAGCTAAAGCAATAGGACTTTTCAAAACCGATATGAGCATAGAAAAAATTTCCGAAGAATGCGGTTTTTGTGACACATCAGCTTTTTACAGAACTTTTAAGCAAATTAAAAATACAACCCCTGTGAAGTACAGAAAAAATTCAGAATAAAATTGTAAAATCCCGACAACTGATAGATTTATTAGTCGTCGGGATAAATTTATTTTTCAGCTGAAATAAAATATAATTAAAGTAACAGGAGGCAAAATTATGACAACAGATGAATACTTACGGACAATTGATGATGTAATAAAAAAAGGAAAATTTAAGGACAACTGGAAGTCTCTGGCAAATCATAAAACACCTGATTGGTATTACAAGGGCAAGTTTGGTATCTTCATTCATTGGGGTGTTTACAGTGTTCCTGCCTTTGGAAGTGAATGGTACTCACGCAATATGTATATGAAGGACAGAGGCTACGAATATGAATATCATATAAAAACCTACGGCGAGCCAAAAAACTTTGGATATAAAGATTTTATTCCTATGTTTAAAGCTGAAAAATTCAACGCTGAAAAATGGATAAAAACTTTTAAGGATGCAGGTGCAAAATTTGTTATGCCTGTTTGCGAGCATCATGACGGCTTTGCTATGTATGATACCGAATTTAACCGATGGAATGCTAAAAAAATGGGTCCATGCAGAGATATTATAGGCGAGATTAAGGCTGAATGCAAAAAGCAGGGATTAACCTTCTGTGCATCCACCCACCGTGCCGAACACTATTTCTTTATGAATATGGGGAGAACCTTTGAAAGTGATGTTGACCCAAATGCAGAATGGTTTGATTTTTATGCTCCTGCATACTATGAGGATAAATTTGGTTTGGATATGACCGCAACCTGCGATATTGTTAACGAAGCAGGTGCAAGTAAAGAGTGGCTTGATGACTGGCTTGTACGCACCTGCGAACTGATCGACAGATATCAGCCGAAAATTCTTTATTTTGACTGGTGGATTCAAAACAAATCCTTTAAGCCGTATCTAAAAAAACTTGCTGCATACTACTACAACCGTGCTGTTGAGTGGGGCGAGGAAGTAACCATTGACTATAAGCATAACGCTTTTGCTTTAGGCACGGCTACTTTAGATATTGAACGTGGTGCATTAGGTGATATTTTTCCATACCCTTGGCAGACGGATACCGCAATCGGCAAGGAGTCTTGGGGATACCGAAAAGATAATACATATAAATCAACCTACGAAATTGTAACAACCCTGATCGATGTTGTTTCAAAAAACGGTATGCTTTTGCTTAATATCGGACCTAAAGCAGACGGCACATTTACAGCTGAGGAAACAGCTGTACTCAGCGAACTCGGAGAGTGGATGAGAATAAACGGTGAGGGTATTTACGAAACCGAACCGTATAAATTCTACAAAGAGGGCAAAAATCAGGTGGGTTCAGGTATGTTCAGCGAGGGTGATGTAAATTACAATGAACACGATTTCAGATTTACATACAAAACTGGCGTGCTTTATGCATTCCAAATGAAACCGTCAAAATCAATAAAAATCAACTCGCTTTATACGGACAGGTGCGGTATCTGTATTGAAAATGTAACTGTTTTAGGCAACAACAAGGTTGAAAGCTTTGTTTGCAACATGAATGGACTTTCAATAAAACTGAAAAACGAACCGACAACTGATTTACCTATCTGCATCAAAATTGAATTGGAGTAATTATGGAAAAAACAATGACATGCGCAGAGCTTGCCTCAATGCTCAAGGGGAAGTTAAATTCAAATATGAAATTCAACGGAATAAGCGGTGTTGATGATGACTCTCTGCATTTAACGGAAGAGGACATCAAATGGTGGCGTGACGCTAAGTTCGGAATGTTTATCCATTGGGGTGTGTATTCGGTTATAGGCAAGGGTGAGTGGACTTATTTCAATGATAAATGGAATGAAAACGATTACAGAAATATTGCAAAAAACGAGTTTATTCCAAACAAATCTGCCGACGAAATTATGAAGGGATGGACAGACGCAGCCCTTTGGGCAGGTATGAAATATGCTGTTATGGTAACCCGGCATCACGACGGCTATGCTCTCTGGGACAGCAAATGCTCATACAAAGATTTTACCTCTGTAAAATGCGGCAGTGGTGAGGATTATGTTAATGCATTTACAAAGGCATGCAAGGAAAAAGGACTTTACACAGGACTTTATTATTCACCTATGGACTGGCGATTTGACGGTTATTTTCATCCAAAAGAAAATCCTGAAAGTGCTTATGCAATGAAAGAGCAAGGCTATGGGCAAATTAAAGAATTATGCAGCAGTTACGGCAATATTGATATTCTGTGGTATGACGGCGGATGGCTTGCACATCAGGGAACTGACTATGATTCTGCCTGGCTTTGGGAGCCTATTAAACTTAATAAATTAGTTCGCTCCTACAATCCTAAATGTATGGTGACACCCCGTTCAGGCTATAAGGGAGATTTTGAATGCGATGAAGGTCCTCACGAAATCAGGGGCAAAATCGTTCCTATTCCATGGGAGAAGAATATGTCCCTGACTGAACATTGGGCATATGTGCCTGACGACAGATGCTGGGGGTTTGAGTACATTATCCGTACGCTCGTTAACGCCATAGGCAGAGACGGTAATTTACTACTTAATATAGCACCTGACAAAAACGGTGATATTCCCGAAAAAAGCTTATCAGTTCTCAAAATGATTGGTGAATGGCTAAAAATCTACGGCGAAAGTATTTTTGATACAAGAGCCGGAATATTTGCACCTGTTGATGATGTTTATGTAAGTACACAAAAAGATAATGTTGTTTATATTCATATTTTAGATGTTAAAAAGTTTAACAATATAACACTTCCTTCCATTAATAAAAAAATCCTTTCCGCAAAGATACTGAAAGGCGAAAAATTAGATTTTATTCAAAACAGCAATGGAATTAAAATTACGCTTTCAGAATATGCATTGAGAAATAATGCAGTTGATACGATAGTTAAATTAACTGTGAATAACAGGAGAGACCAATATGAAAATTAAAGAAAAAGCCTTACAGGGCATAAATTATGTTAAAAGCAGATGGAACAATCCGGCAAAAGATGAATATACAAATCTGCAGGAGTTTTTGTCCTATTGCTTCGGAACAATGGGTATCTGCGGTTTTACGTTTCTTTTAAACGATGTTGTTTCCTTTGCAAGCGGATATTTCTGCGGTTCGATTATGGAAATAAAGCTGATGGATTTTACCATAGTTACTATAATTGCTATGGTTGTAAAATATGCGACGCTTTACATTGAATCTGTTTCAATGACCATTTTTGAAAGTCTCGGTCATATTGCAAAGGATAAGGTTAAAAAGGCACTTATTTCCTACATACTTTGTGCGTTTATCGGTATTTGCTGTTACTTCATACCCTCAGCACCATTTGAAAGCATAATTAAAGGCTTACCTCAAATTGTAGGAAATATGCTTACAGTTATGGGTGTCGGTGGTTTGTTCAACTGGTTTTTACGTTCAAAGTTATGCAAAAAATACGGCAGATACAAGCCCTTTATGATGCTTTATGGTATCCCTGTTGCTCTCTTCACCGTTGCAATGGCATTTGTGCCCACAACACTTAACTACACAACAAAAATTGTTTTGCTTCATTTGCTTGTAACTCTTCGCAGTAGATTTTCTGCACTTTATTGTGATAATCCAACAGCAATCGTTGCCCTTATAACACCGAATATGGTTGAGCGTCAAAAATATTATTCCGTTGGCGGAATATTTTTGGGATTTTTCCGTTCAATATTCAGAATTGTATTTCCTATTATGATTGTATCAACAGGCGGCTATCTTTCGGTAACATCATACAGAGTATTTGTTCCTGTTCTTGCCTGTGCAAGTATAGTTATGGGCTTTGCATTCTTTAAAGTTAAAGAGCGTGTTGCAGTCACAACAGACGATACTCCAAAAATAGATTTTAAGAAAAGTGCAAAATCACTTTTGTCAAATAAATATTTTTGGATAATAAATCTCTCAAATATGTTTGCACTTTGGAATACGCTTTCAGATGGTGTAATCAATTTTATCTTTATTTACAAAATGAGAATTGAGTGGATAATCGGTATCCTTTCAATTATAGGCGTTACAAGTGTTGTCGGAAATCTTCTTACTCCTGTTCTTATTAAAAAGTTTGAAAAGCGCACCTGTATTCTTTTTATGCGAAGTGTGTGGATTGCGGTAACGGCATGTTATCTCATTGCACTCAGACTGGAAAGCATACCGCTTTTGCTTTTATTGATTTTTATCCGTTCGGCAATTTCAGCTGCCTGTAATGGAATTACGAATAATATGACAGCAGATGTGCTTGATTACCATCAATGGAAAACAGGCGAAAGAGCAGACAATATGCAGGGCATATTCGGTTGGTTTACAACGCCTGTCGGAACAGCATTAGGTCTTGTTTCGCCGTTCCTTCTTGCTAAATTCGGTTATACATCAGACTGGGATGTTCTCTTTGACACACAAATATTCAATAACATAATGAATATTTATGTTGTTCTTACCGTTGTAGGACTTGTGATTTCCACAATCCCCTACATTTTCTACAATTACACAAGAAATCAGCATGACAAATATGTTGAAGAAATTGAACAAAGAGAAAATGAAAAAGCAATGTCTCTTGAGGAGGTGCAGGCATAATGAAAAATATTAAGAAAATAATTTGTCTGTTTTGCTGTTTATCAGCAGTTATATTGTCTTTTTCCGGATGTTCCTCAAAAACAGAAAGCAAGCTTGAATATAAAATTGTTAATAATGAGGTAATTATTACTAAATATACTGATTCAACTCAAAAGACAGAAATAACCGTACCTGATGAAATCGAGGGCTTGCCTGTTACTGAAATAGCGGATTTCAGCCTGTTTAACTGCGAATCACTTAAAAAGATTTATATAGGCAAAAATGTAAGCAAAATCGGCGAATGGTCAATGACAAACAATCAGAGGCTTAAGCAGTTTGCAGTTGATGAGTCTAATGAATATTTTTGTTCTGATGACGGAGTTTTGTATTCAAAGGATATGAAAACGATTATATATTATCCTCCTGCCAGAAATATTAAATTCGATAAGTATGGCGAAGCACAGAACACAACACAATATGAAATTGCAGACGGCGTTGAAACAGTGCGCACCAAAGCATTTTATAAGTGCTATTATGTTGACAGTATTACTATTCCCGACAGTGTGAAATCCATAGAGGAAAAGGCTTTTCACCGTTCAAGTTCGCTGACTGAAATAAAATTACCGTTAAGCCTTACATTTATCGGTAAGGACGCATTTGCATATTGTGATAAACTTGAAAAAGTAACAATTCCCGAAAGTGTTAAAGAGATAGATGAATATGCATTCTTTAACTGCTCAAATATGAAGGAGCTTGTTATGCTGCCGAGAGAAGAAAATATGATTTTACAGGATAATTGGTATCCTACAAGTAACGGCAAGCAGATTAAAGAATGTGAAATAATATGGAAGAATAATTAATGATTCATTCTTTCTGTCAAAATATGTCGATTAAAATTTATTTACAGTAGAATTGATTTCTGCCAAACTAAATATTGTTGACAGAAGATGTCAACTTTATACATTGAAAACTGCATAAGGGCAACTTTTATAGTTACTGCTATCACTGATTAAAATTATTTACTACATGAAATCAGCAACAGGATTAAGTAAGAAAGCATAAATTTGTTTTGAAAAACTTTTAATCCTCAATAGCCTAATAAATCAGAATTAATAGGATCAAATTTTTTACATATTTTATTCGCCCATAGTGTTATCAAAACAGTTTGAAAATTAACTGTATGCACTAAGGGTGGATTACATGTAATGAACAAGTCCGTAAAAAATGGACAATATAAAAAAGGACCTCCTATGGCAGTTCATTTTTTATATAGTGATTTTATTTTTCTACTTTTGCATTTTTGATGGATAAACAATATAAAAGGCTAAAATAAAAAATGCCCTGAAAAATCAGGGCAGAGTAAAAGAAAAAAGAGCTGATTTTTCAGCTCTTTTTTATGGCAGAGGTATTAGGATTCGAACCTAAAATGACGGAGTCAGAGTGTAAAAATCGCTTTTTGAAACATACCATTTTTAGCCAAATTTTCACTTTCAAGTCTCTCAAAAATCTCTCAGATAAAAAATGAATACTTAACAATAATCAGATTAAAACAATTCCTTTCGCTGCAACTTTAGTAGATAAATATGTTAAATTTTAATATTTCTAAAAATCTTTGCATGTTTCGCTCTTAAAAATCAATTCCAATACTCGTCCTGCAGACAGATTCAAAGCTTCTCTTTCTAGTTTTCCCGCTTTCAACAACTTTTCTAATGCTTTCGCTACAGATGAAGTTCCGGGCATAATAAGATCATTACCTGCATTTATAGCTTCGCTATAAGAACATTGCTCTGTTGCATTCCAATCACTCATAACAAGTCCTTTATATCCCCATTCACGGCGCAAAATATTGGTGCAAAAATCAAAACTATTGCAAACATAATCTCCATTCACACGATTATAGCAAGACATAACCGTCCATGGATTTCCTTCTGTTATCGCAATGCGAAAGGCACGCAAATATAATTCACGCAATGCACGCTGAGAAACATTAGCTGATACATGAATGCGGTTATCCTCCTGATTGTTACAGCAATAATGCTTGACCGAAACACCAACACCACTGCAGCTTTGTACACCTTTTGTAATTGACGCCGCCATCTTGCCTGAAACGATAGGATCTTCCGAATAATATTCAAAATTACGTCCGCACAAAGGATTACGATGAATATTCAGTCCCGGAGCAAGCCATACCGAAACACCAATTTCAAGCATTTCTTGACCAACAGCTCTTCCTATATTTTCCATAAGTTCCAGATTCCAGCTTTGTGCCATCACAGTTTCGCTGGGCCACGCAGTCATATAACGATATACAGGGCGGCCTTTTCCCGGTTTTGGCTTAAGAAAGCGTTCGAATTTTTTCAGCCATCCCCATTGCCAATCAACAGGAAGTCCGTCAGGATAGCGTGGTGTTCCGTCTTTCATAATCGTAACGGATTGGTTCACATTTAAGCCAGCAGGACCATCCGCCAAAACAATATTTGGGATACCTTTTTTCAAAAGTTTAGTGCAAGTTCTGCCTGCTGCCCCCATAACATTATTATAGCAACGAATGCTATAACCACCTCCGGTGACTAGTTTGATTTTGTCACGGTCTGACAGCTTATTTAGGAGCAACTTAACCTTTGGAGAAAATTCTTCGCAACAAGCATTACGCTTATTTTCTCCGATAGGATTCACTTGTTCAAGCACTCGTTCTTGCGTAACAGAAATTTCTCCGCAGCAGCTATTATTGATAATAAGCCCGTAATTACCCTTTTCAAGAACAAATGCTGAGCGCACCTCATCAAAGGTTGCAATCGTTTCCAATGCATATGAAACAGTAACTGTCTGTTCTTCTCCGGGTTGAAGCAGAGCAGTTTTTGTAAAAGCTACAAGGCTCTTTTTCTCATGGTCAATGTCACTTTCAGGCTTTACAACATATAACTGTAAAACCTCCTTGCCCGGATATTTGCCGATATTTTTGACTTTAACAGTAACACTTTTCTCATCTAAAGAAATAATATCCTTTGTAAAATCAGTATAACTGAGACCAAAACCGAAAGGGAAACGGGGTTGAATACCATACTTATCAAACCATCGATAACCAACATATATACCTTCACTATATTCCTCGTTTTCTAAATCGCCGTTTCTGTGGCTGAAGGTATCGGCAGAAGGATAATCATCATATTTTATGGCCCAAGTATCCGTCAGTCTGCCACTTGGATTGACTACACCGGTCAATATATCAGCAAGGGCGTTTCCGCCTTCCATTCCTCCCTGACCATAAAACAACACAGCATCAATTCTGAACTTATCAAGAACAGAAAGATCAACAACACTGCCACAATTCAAAATTAAAATCAGTTTCTTGTAATGTTCAGAAAGTAGTCTTAGGCTTTCTTCTTCGATATCAGATAAAAGATAATCTCCCTTTTCCACATGGCGATCCTTTCCCTCACCTGCCTGACGGGATAAAACATAGATGGCGGTATCAGTTTCATCAGTCAATTCTTCAGGAAGTATTGGGGTACAAGTGGGATACGGCATAGGATGTTCACCGATGAAAATAAACATCTGCATGGTCTGTATAGGATTGTACACTTTTATTTTTTCTTCCAAGTCCTGACGCCACATTGCTACATCATTATCGTATTTATTTTTAAAACGATCCATCCAAAGTGTCGTAGGAAATACAAAGCCTGCATTTTTTAATCCCTCTTCAATAGTTACACTATGGCGTTCATGAACATCTCCGGATCCACTGCCGCCCTTAACAGTCATACGACTGCCCGGTCCGTAAAGTGCAATTTTGCGTGTTGTTAACGGAAGTACATCATCATTTTTTAACAGCACGATTCCTTCCGCTGCTACTTGGCGTGCAATAGCTTTATGCTCTCGCTCTCTTTGGGATTCTTTAGGTGTATGTACACCAAAGGTTTGAAATTTCATTTGGATACTCCTTTGTTTATGTAAGCATAATCAATACTACATCATTAATGCATTTTCAAATTAACTCTTGTGTTTCTGTTTTCAATCTCAAAAAAAGCAGTTAAACAATCTGCTTCATTTCACACGCCGGCTCATTATCAAATATATGTCCGACTTGTCTGAAATTATATTCACAAACCTGATCATTGCACTCTTGTTATATTTCGTGTTTCTTTTAAAAATTCATCTGATGCAGGATAACTTTAATTGCAAGTCTGATTTTCTTATACGCAATAATAAATATTGTAAGACCAATACTTATAGGTTTATGCTAATTGGATGTCGAGATTTGCCACGTTTGTCCGTAAACCTTTAAGAATAGACACTTTGTACGGCGGCTTCACGTCACCGTCACTTCTGTACCCACGTGAAAAGTCTTGATCTGACATCTTCCGAAAAGTAAGAATTGGTGACTCCAAACACTTTATTTTACTTTTGCATATATAGTTTTGGCAAAGAGTTTTGCTCCGGCCACGTTTGGATGCACTCCGTCTTGGAACAGCTCGGGCTTATTGTTGAATACGGAATACATATCAATAAAATTATATCCGTAATCTGAACAAATCTCTTTAACCGCCGTTCTGATTTGTTTTGCAATGACTTCGGCATCGATATCAAACTTTACAGGCTTGCCTTTTAATCCCCATACAGGCGGAGGTGCAAGCAGATAAATTTCAGGCGATGTAGGTAACGCCTTATATGCATTTATTATTTCAAGCAAATTGGTTTTGAACGCTTTTGTACCTTTCCAATTATACGGCTTGCTATCGTTTGTACCGAACATGATAATTATTTTGTCGGGCATAAAAGCAAGACTGTTTTTATAGTTTTTGTCTTTCACATAGGGCATATCTCCGTCTTTCATAGCTGTTCGCCCTGAAAAACCGAAGTTGTTTACACAGTACCCGTCGCCAAGCATTTTCGACAATACGGCAGGATAATTTCTTTTCGTGAGATGATAACTGCCGTAAGTAATACTGTCCCCAATACAAGCAACTTTAATTTGCCCCTCTTTGTGCTTATTCATCGGATGAATTTTTACAAGACACCCTTTCTCATATAAACACACCATAACTATTGTCAGATAAATGGCAAAGCCACCTATTGCCATTAACGCAATTACATACGGTTGCATTATTCTACTGTGCCTCCGTCAAAACTATTTTCGTTTGTATCGGTGCCTTTCTTTTTTGCTTTCTTCTTTGTTTGCTTTGCTTCTCGCTTCCTGCGTTTATCTTCCTGCTTGGAAAGGTACTTGGCATTTTCCGTTTCAAAGTCAAGCCCTTTCTTTGCACAATGTTGATGCAAATCGGCAATGCGGTTTTCTTCCGCTTCTCTTTCGGCTTGTTCACGCTCTACTCTATCCTGTTCTTCCGGTTCGAGCCACGTTCCGCCTTTTGCAAGAATCGCTTCTTTCTTTCTGCGCAACAGTTCCGCATTGATTTCGGGAAGTTTCTTTTCTACGTTAACAAACGGGATTAAAACCAAGAAAGCAACTGCCATAATAATATCAAACAAATAGAACGAAAGCGACATGAACGATTTTACGGTTTCGGAAGCCAAGACTCCTTCAGCATCTACAAAGCCGAGTTTCAATATCGTGGATTCATAACCGCCTGCAAACGGCGCATATATCAGTCCCATAATTGCCCCGACAATTGCCGTAGAAAGCAAACCTTCCACTCTAAAACCCGATTTATATTCGATACTGTCATATGCATAGTACATGAGTGATGCGAATATGTACGCATTTGGAATCATACCGAATTGCCTTAAAAAGCCTGCTGCCATAGCAACGGGAATATTATCAGGCATTATCCAACCCAATATGCTTCCTACCAACACCAATACATAGCCTGCAAACGTAATATTTTTGATTCCGAATTTTTTAGCCAGCGGGTAAGCCACGATTGCACCAAGACCAAGCGGAATACCTGTTACAATCTGATACAGCATATACATTGATCCGTTTTCCGCACCGCCGAGCATAAACTTAATGTAGAAATACTGAACGTTGCCACCCTTAAACGCATCTACAATGCCTTGTATTAAAGCAAGAAACGTAAGTATAATCCAATATTTGTTTGTAAAAAGCGCTTTTATTTGTGCTTTTAGCGGTACTTTATTTTCATTTTCTACTTCTTCCGCAACGTCCTCGATTATGCGTTCTCTTGTATAGTAATACTCCATAAGGAACAGTGGAATCGCAACAACCGAAAGTATGATTAAGAGTGTCGGATAACCGTTAATGTCTTTTTCAAGCCAAAACGGTAACACAACGGAACTAACAAGCATTCCGATAAGAATACCCGAAATAAGCGTCCAAGACATCTTGCGGATAAACGTAAGCTGCGCTTTTTCTTTCGGATCTCGTGTGGATACCGATACGATATTATCTCTGAACGTATAGAAGAATGAAGAACCTACCGTATTGTAACAGATAAGCATAAAGAAAAAATAATACCAATAGCTCTCACCGAGAGTTGTGCCGGGGAATAGGAATATCAATGCGCCTATGATAATTGACATAAAGCCGAAAATCAAATACCACGGGCGGAAACGTCCTTGCTTTGATTTTGTCCGTGACAGCAAGAAACCTATTAAAAGTCCTAAGCCTACGCCCAAAACTTTGGTAACAGTCATTATTACTTCATAATATCCGCCCATCTTTTGAATCATCTCAACATTGCCTGTACCGTACATTGCGCCAACTTGCTGTGTAAAGAATTTTTCAACGAGAGCTGCAATGGTATTGACAACGAAAATAAGTCCGAGCGGACCTAAAAAGTGCCCCAGAAACTTTTCTTTCTTTGAAACCGCTCTCGTTTTGACTCTTGAGTTCATAAACGGTTTGTCGAATAAACCACCGCTCAAAAGCGCTTTGTGTTCTTTTGCCATTATCTGTTCCTCCTTAAACCGTAAGCAAAACCATATTTGAAAGAGACCTTACGATTCTTATCTATATCATAACGAGTAAATCAATCAGATTGTTGATCCATTGCTCTCAATGATTTTTTTGTATTCCCATGCAGAGTCTTTTACAGTTCGCTTGCCGGTGATGTAATCTACATGAATAAGGCCGAAGCGCGGACCGTATCCCTCTGCCCACTCAAAATTATCCATGAGTGACCAATGCTGATAACCGATTACCGGGATATTCTCATTAACCGCCCGCTTAACACCGGATAAGTATTCGTGTATAAAACCAATCCTCTTTTTATCAGCAATTGCGCCGTTATCTGCCATACCGTTTTCCGTTACCATAATCGGCAAGCCGTATCTCTCATAGAAAAATTTTATGGTATAGTACAAAACTCTGCCATCGATAATCCAACCCATGGAAGTCTTTCTTTCCTCCGGGATATCTTGGGGCGTTTTACTGCCCCAACTTCCGTCAATAAAGGGCTGATACACATTTACTCCGATAAAATCCAAGTCACATTTGACTTTAGGCATATCCTTTTTTCGGGTATGATACACGCCGTATGCCGTCACGGTTTCTCCTTTGAGCATCGGATCACACCACCACCGATTGCTCATAAGACCAAGTCCTGAATAGAAGGACTTATATCTTGCTTCTTCGATATCCGCATTGCTTTCTGTTTTTGGAATAAACGCTCCGGTTGCCAAGGCAATACCGATCTTCGGCGGCTTTTTCGCAAATTTACGAATGGTTTGCACACTTTCGGCTTGGGCAAGGAGACAAATACGGGTAAGCCTCGAAAGCGCAAGATACCTATGCTTAAAAGGCGCATGAGCTCCCTGCATATATCCATTCATAATAAAGCATTGCGGCTCATTCATCGGAATCCAGTAAGTCACCTTATCCGACAAAGCTTCAACAACTACCTTCGTGTACTGCGCAAAAAAGGAAATGATTGTTTCTGAAAGCCACGCACCCTTTTCATATACCCAGACAGGGGTATCCCAATGAAAGATTGTGACAAGCGGTTCAATATTGTTTTTGACAAGCTCGTCAACGAGGTCGATATAAAACTGTAAGCCTTTTTTGTTTATCACACCCTCGTCGGGCATAACCCTTGACCAACTGATCGAGAAACGGTAAGATTTCAGTCCGATCTCTTTCATCAAGGCAACGTCCTCTTTCATGTGATGATAGTGATCGCTCGCTTTATGACAGGTCTGATCGTTTTTGATTTTTCCCTTAGGTGCGATGTCCCATATACTCGGCGTTCTTCCGTCCTCGTTCCAGCCTCCCTCGATTTGAGCTGCTGCTGTTGCCGCACCCCATAAAAAATTCTTTGGGAATCCTTTATCCGACATAATTTACTCCTTTGTGCTAACTACTACTTCTTTACTTTTGCTTCTTTTTTCTTTCCTTTTAAATTTTGGCAAGATATTTTGCATTTTCTGTTTCGAAATCAAGACCTCGCATATCAACAAATCTGAGTTTTAGTATTGATGACTCATATCCTCCGGCAAACGGAGCATAAATACCTGTCTGAATAGCTGCAATAATTGCTATTCCTATAAGTCCTTCAAACCTGAAATGCTTTCATCTGCTGCATTAAAGAAATGTTGCCATTATTATGAGCTTCAAGTGCAACATCTTTAATAATTCTCTCTTTAAAATCGAAATATTCCATAAGCAATAGCAAAATAGCGTTATTTCCTTTCTTGCCATTGCTAAATCTTCTTTTTCGTTTAGATTATTAAAATAATTTTTCTGCTGAAATGTACAAAAACTTACATATAATTAATCTATATAACTTCTATCTCAATCGAACAATCATCAACACCTTCCGAATGAAAAGTGATAATACTTTTTCCGACTTTATCACCTGCCGTAAATATTGCAAGAGCCTTTCCTCTGTAAGAATTATGATAGGTTTTATTGAATATTTCGTCTGTTTTAGGTTGAGCACTTCCAAAGCCTAAAAGCCTTATATCTCCATCTATTTCAATATCAATCCGTTGCTCAATATAAGGCTTTAATAAACCTTCATTATCTGTAAACTCTATTTCCGCAATAGCTAAATCCTGAGAATTTAATCTTAACGAATATTTGTTTGTGTGCACAGACAATCGTGTTTCACTTTCTGCTGTTTTCAAATAATTTGAAGAAATTATATTTTTGCTGTCATCCAATGAATTAACTCTGATTATTCCATTTTCATAAGGCACTTTGAAAATTGTTTTGAAATTTTTTAATTTTTTTACACCGATTATTCTGTCATTCAAAATCAATTCGGCGTATGGTGCAGAGGAATAAACCTCTACAAAAGCTGTTTCACCTTCAAACCCCCTCCAGCTCCAACTGTAAAGAGCATCGGTAAATCTCCATGCACTTTTACTCGGAGTTTCTTTTGCGTGATTTAGCGGTCTTACACAAATAATCGGCTTATCCGAAAGTCCCCATACAATCTCCTGAAAATAAGACTGAGCCGTTCTTGTTCCAATCAAATCAACAGCTCCGCTGCCGGCTGTTAACGGCAAGCCTTTATAGCTATAATAAGTCCAATCACCAACACCAGCCTCACCTAAATAATCCCATGCAGCCCATGCAAAATCTCCTACAATGGCTTTATGCTTTTTCACTCTGATCCAATTATAAGGTAATTGACTAATCATTGTTTCGCTTCCGACCATCATTCTATCAGGATATTTTTTCACATCACAATCATATCTTGATGCAGCATAATTGAGTCCGATAATATCAAGTGATTTTGCAGGTGCAGCCGCCGCCTTTTCACCCATTTTACCTTTGCTTATATAAAACATAAATGTTCCGAGTTTTTGCGTAAACATATTAAAAAATTCTGAACCGTATTTTTTCTCTCTGTAATGTTTCTTTCTATGCGGAAGTGGCTTTGCTGAATATGTACTCTTATCATCCTTATATACACCAAGACCAAGTTTAACATACACATTTAACAGTATATTGATTCCGGCAGTTACAGGTCTTGTATTATCAAGCGAATGAACATATTGGGTCATTTCATTACAGATTTTACAGCCCTTTTCATAAACAGTTTCCGTAATCTCGTTTCCTATAGAATACATTATTACACAAGGATGATTACGGCTATTTTCTACCATTGCATAAATATCGCTTTTCCATTCAGAATAAAAAATACGTGAATAATCGTGATAATTTTTAGGTATATACCAACCGTCAAAGACTTCGTCCATAACATACATTCCCAACTCATCACAAGCCTTGAGAAATGCGGCAGAGGCAGGATTATGAGCACACCGAATTGCATTATAACCTGCATCCTTTAATATTTTCACACGTCTGTATTCATAATCATAATAACAGCAAGCACCAAGAATACCATTGTCGTGATGAATACATCCGCCTCTCAGTAAAACCTCTTTTCCATTTACTGTTAAGCCTGTTTTTGCACTCCATTTTAATTCTCGGATTCCAAAAGAAACATCTATTTCATCAGTTTTTGTTTTCACTTTGCATAAATAAAGATTAGGTGTTTCAGCACTCCATAATTTTGCATTAGATATTTCAATAATCTTTTTATCGGTTTTGAGTATCAATTCATTTTCACTATTATATATTTCTATCAAAAAATCAGAAGGAGAAGACATTTTTACATCAACCGAAATAACAGCCGGTAAGATGCTTACTGTTTCAATATGCACACTTTTTATATAACATTTATCTCTGATTAACAAACTTACATTTCTGTATATACCACTGCCTGAATACCAACGGCAATTTGGCTCAAGTGAATTATCCACCCTTACCTCAACTTCATTTTCTCCGCATTTTACATGCTCTGAAATATCAATATAAAAAGGAGTATACCCATATTTATGAGTACCTGATAAAATTCCGTTAATGAACACCTGAGCATTTTGATAAACACCTTCAAAATATAATTCTATTACCTTATTCAAATTTTTTTCAGATATAGAAAATATTTTTTTGTAAATATATTTACCTCCGACAAAATAGCCTGACTGTTTTGAATTCCAACAATTAATATCTCTTTTTTCGGTAATCATTGCATCGTGTGGAAGAGTTATGTTATGTATAGTTCCGTCTTCCTTTATGAATTGCCAATTTCGATTAAAGTCAAGTACCATTTTATCAGTCCTTCTTTATTGATAATATAATTTTATCAAAATTCACTTGTAAGATATTTCAAAATAGGCTATAATATTATAAATTCGAATTTCAAAGTGGTGCAAAAATAATGGATATTGAAAAATATTGTGAAATGTTTTATTCCTCACACTATATACCTATTTCAATAATTGAAAACAACAAAATAGTGAAAACATTTTCAGCACTCGGAAACCATATCAGCTTTAATGAAAAGCCATTTATGAATATAGTAAAAACAGATAAAGAGCTTGATATTATTTCCCTATTAGATTTAGGCCAATACGGAATAATAAAAGTAAAATCAACAAACAAAAGCATTCTATTAGGACCTACATACATTACCGCTATTACAGATAATATCGTATTTTCATTTATAAAAAACAATGTTATTCCAAATGTAGAAAATGATGGTATTTCTGCTTTATTAAATTCAATACCAAAATATACTTATAATCAGTTTTTCTCTCTGGTGGGCTTTCTTTTTTCAAGTATTAATGGTGAAACTGTGGATATACTTGAAAAATTCTTCAGTGATAAAACAACAGATATTATAGCTGCTCATCATACTAATAATACCTACATTGCCAAGGAAGAAGAAAAGTCACACGGCACATTTAATTTTGAAAATATTCTTTTATCTTATGTTGGCAAAGGTGAAGTGGATAAATTAAAAAGCTTTCTATTCGAAGAAAATAAAAAGCAAAAATTTCAGGAGGGCAGATTAGCAGATACTCCGTTAAGACAATCAAAAAATTTGTTCATAGGCTTTACTACTATGGTTGGTAAGGTGGGAGCAATTAATGGTGGAATGGATGTTGAGGATGCTTATAGACTTATAGACATATATATTCAGGAATGTGAAAAAGCACAAAGTGTCGATTCTGTCAAAATACTTCAATTCAATATGTTGCTTGATTTCGCTGACAGAGTAGCACAATGCAGAATGCCAAAGGGCATAACAAAAGAAATTTTTACCTGTGTTCAATATATTCAAAATCATACAAATCAAATTGTTTCAATTAACGATTTAGTTAAACTGACAAATATAAGCAGAGCCTCTATTACAAAGAAATTCAGAGCAGAAACCGGAATAAGCATTGGCAATTATATAACACAATGCAAAATAAACGACGCAAAAAGATTACTCACATATTCAGATAAAAGTTTAGCAGAAATAAGCAATCATCTATGCTATTCCAGTCAAGCTTATTTTCAGACTGTTTTTAAAAAAGAAATAGGTGTAACACCAAATGAATACAGAAAAAGATATCATATTGAAACAGAAAGAGAGAAGAAATAATCCTCTCTCTTTTTTCGTAATAGACCTTTTTATCTTAAAACGATATTGATAACACTGTAAAATCTTGCTAAACTAAATACTATTGGCAGAGGAAGCTAATAGTATACATTACAATTTAATATCTTTTATTTTGTAAAATGCATTTTGAAATCTATAAAATTTTTAGAAAGACTAACTATAAAAAGTCAATAGTACCTTTGCATTTTTGATGGATAAACAATATAAAAGGGCAAACTTAAAGTGAGGGTTTAAAGTTTTATTGCTTTATGCCCTCTTTATTTTTTGAAATGTCTCTCAAATTTTTTGCTCATTTCAATTCGTGTTACGATTTTGATTTGAGCGATGTCTCTCAAAAGTCTCAGTCATAAATGCCCTAAATCGCACTAAAATGACTTTGGAATTTTGAAATTTGCTGTCTCTTAAAAATCTCTCAGAATTTCATTTTTGCTTAGCATAGCAAATTCGTATGAGGAATTGCGAACCTTACACTGAGGTGTCGAAAGAAACTCTAAATCCGCATTATTATTTACAGTAGGGTACTGCACCATTTGATGACGAAGAATATAAAAGGTCATTATTCAATCAGATTTAATCCAAACTCAAGTCTCATATATTCTATTCAATAATTAGGTAACAAAAAAGCGCCGTATTTCTACGACGCTTTTGCCTTGCTCAGAAGATGGAGCAAGGGAATGCTATTCAATTATCTGTTGTACTTTTTCTTTCTGCTGGCAACCGTTGTAGCAAGGGTTGCGCCGACGCTGGCTAACAGTAGGGAAATCCACAGTGCAAGGTTGCTTGTATTGCCAGTCAGCGGACTCTTATCTGATGTTCCCGGTTTGGTACTGGCAGGCTTTTTCTCAAGAGCAGCAATGGCATCTTCAATAGCCTTAGCCATTGCATTAACTTCGGTCTGCTCCGTAAGGTTCTTGCCACGGGTCACAGCATTTACAGCGGCTTCCACGCCGGTGAAGTCCTTGTAGTTATCCTTGTTCAGTGCATTTGCTTTGGCAATGGCTGCATCTACCTTTGTGTAATCTGCATCCTTGTATTGCAGGGCAGCAATGGCATCTTCAATAGCCTTCGCCATTGCATCCACTTTGCTCTGTTCAGTGATATTCTTGTCACGGACAACAGCATTGACAGCAGCTTCCACGGCAGAGAAGTCCTTGTAGTTGTCCTTGTTCAGTGCATTTGCCTTGGCAATGGCTGCATCTACCTTTGTGTAATCAGCGGGGATGTTATTGTCATCCCACACAAAAGTTGGATGACCGATTCCGGCAACCCATTCAACGCCCGCACCGGCATTGGTTTGCAAGCCAGCAAGGACATCTGCGGAGGTGAAGTTGGAGACAGCAGTGCCGCACGATGACTGGTCAAAGGTCGGGTCGGCACCCGCAGTACCTGCATCCCAATCAACCACCAGCTTAGTAACGGCAAAGTAATTGCCTTTATTATCAGGATATGTTTCTTCATCAAGCGTTACACCAGCAGGAGGGGTATCCGGCCAAATGCAGTCGGTAACATGGGTCTTTACAACAGCTGTAATCCAAGTGATATTGCCAGGCTCAGCGCCAGTGATTTTTTTTGTTGCAACTATGCAATTTTTGATTATTACCCCAGGCTTGTTCCCAGAGAAGTTTTCAAAGTTTGCACCGAGAATACCACCTACAGCTGAATAGATATTATTGCAGGAAACAGAACCGCCAAACCAACAATCGGTAATCGACGAACTGTCCGCAGAGTTTTCCCACTGACCAATCAGTCCGCCAACGGTATCAACATGATCTTCATCGGATTCTGTACTGATAACCGTGGCGTCTGAGCCACAGCCTTTTACTTGTGTGCTCCCAGTGCATTGGCCAATCAGTCCGCCGAGCATCTTGTCGCCAACATTGTTTTCTATCTTTCCGCTTGTATAGCAGTTTTCAACTGTGCCGCCATCGACCCAATCTGCCAAAATGCCGGCAAGTAACGAACCATCATTTGAGGCAATATCAGCGTCTATAACAAGTAAATTCTTTAATGTACCACCGTCAGAAACAACTCCGAATAGTCCGTTTCGAATAAGTTCGTCACCAGTAGAGTGATGATGCAAATTCGTGATTTTGTGATACTGCCCATCAAAAGTACCAGCAAAATATCTGCCAAAGTTGCTGCCGTTTCCAATGGGGGTCCACTGGCAACCGGATAAGTCGAGGTCATTATCTAAGTAAATCGTTTTCCCTTCAAATGATACAGATGCAGTTTTGTCATTGACTAACTGCGCTAAACCTGCCAACTGTTCGGCAGTGGTGAAATGGTATTCAGTGTCCGTCTCATGGTCGGTGTACCAGCTTGTATCTGCCGTACCGTCCCAATTATCTACTGAAGTTCCTTCAGCAAACGCTGTCATCGGAACAAGTGCCATCACAAGGCACAACGCAAGCATAAGGCTTAGAAGTTTTTTCTTCATTTTCATTCCTCCATAATAATTCTATCCGCTATTTACTTTCTCCGACAGCAGACACGCCGGAGAAAAGATGTGTTTACGGGTGGTGGTTAGGACTTCAATATCAAACCACCCTCCTTCCGGCAAACGCAAAAAGCCGAAGCCAAGGCATAATGCGCCCCTGTCTCCGGCAATTGGTTCGTTATAAATTGTATGAAATAAGACTTGACACGCTGAAAAAACGGCGCTATGCTCCAGCCCAGCCCAGCCGACAATGATTGTCGCATTTCCGTTTGCCATAGTCAAGTCCTCCTTCTATAATTTCTAAGGCAAAAAGGATATAAATTCCCAACTATATAATTATACAAAAGTATTATAGCAGATTTTTCCCGAAATTTCAAGAAATTTTCAGAATATTACACTTCTCTTTTTCTCAAATCATTGCCTTCTTCCATTACTCACGGAACTGTATGAGTTGTTAAATACTTCCCGAAAACGGAAAGCCGCCGTCTGTGACAGCGACTTTTCTATTTAGCGGGTAAACCGTCCAAGAAAACATTGTTTCTGCCTGCTTGTTAAGGTCTGTATGGTAATCGCTCAGCTTGCTGGTAGTCAGCAGTTCAACATACAAGCGGACCTTACACTGAGGTGTATAAAGAAACTCTAAATCCGCATTATCTTTTACAGTAAATAACTGCTTCAGTCATCTGCACTTGCTCCGTCTGTTTTGCCCTTTGGCAAAAAGACATGGGGTCTAATGCTTTTAAAAAGAAGGAAAAAACGTAATTTGCCTCTATTCAGGCATACAAACTGTTGACAATAAAGCTCCTATATAGTACAATTTAATAAACTACTATATAGGAGCATTTGCATGAAAACAAATGGCGGATTTCTTGTCACCAAAATAAAACAACTTGGAGACCGGATTTTTGAGAAGATTCTCAGCGAAAAGAATATTGATGCGTTCAATGGAGCCCAGGGGCGTATTCTTTATGTGCTGTGGCAGGAGGATGGAATCTCGATCAGGTCACTCTCGGTCAAATGCGGATTAGCGATAACATCTCTTACGACGATGCTGGAAAAAATGGAAAATCAAGGGCTGATAAGACGTGTTCAGTCTGAAACGGATAAAAGGAAAACACTCTTGTTTCTGACTGAGAAAGCACATTCCTTAAAGGGCGAGTACGATTCTGTATCTGACGAGATGGGAAGTATTTACTACAAAGGTTTTTCAGAAGAAGAAATTGCCCAGTTTGAGGAATACCTCGACCGTATCAGAAAGAATCTTGAGGGTTGGCAGGAATCATGAGTATTTGTATCAAAGATCAGATTCAGAACATGAATATCGTCATTGGCTGCACAGTGGGGTGTACATATTGCTATGCCCGCAACAACGTGAAACGCTGGCATATGATTGATGACTTCGCTGACCCTGAATTCTTTCCGGGTAAGCTCAAGATGATGGAAAAGAAACGTCCGCAGAACTTTCTTCTTACCGGCATGAGCGATCTCTCCGGATGGAAGCCGGAATGGAGAGACGAGGTATTTGCAAAGATCCGTGAAAATCCACAGCATCAGTTCCTGTTCCTTACCAAGCGACCTGATTTGCTGGATTTTGATACCGATCTGGAAAACGCATGGTTTGGCGTTACGGTGACGAGGAAAGCAGAACTGTGGCGTATCGACGCCCTTCGGAAAAACGTCAGAGCAAAACATTACCATGTTACCTTTGAGCCGTTATTCGACGATCCCGGCACAGTTGACCTTTCCGGAATCAATTGGATCGTTGTCGGCACCATGACCGGAGCTCAGAGCAGGAAGATTCATACGGAGCCGGAATGGGCATGGTCTCTGGCGGACCAGGCACATAAGCTCGGCATTCCGGTGTTTATGAAGGAAGACCTTGTCCCTATCATAGGGGATGAAAATATGATTCAGGAAATGCCGGAAGAATTTAATAAAGTGTTAGAGGTACAGAAATCATGGAAGAAGTAATAAATGGAATCCTCATTCGTGAGGTGGAAACAAAGAACATCATGACTAAGTCTAGTCTGCCGGTAGGCGGTTACTCGGTCAATCCCTATGTGGGCTGTACACATGCCTGCAAGTATTGCTATGCTTCTTTTATGAAGCGCTTTACCGGGCACAAGGAGGAATGGGGCACTTTCCTTGATGTGAAGCATTGGCCGGAAATTAAAAATCCGAAGAAATATGCCGGACAGCGGGTGGTCATCGGTTCTGTGACAGATGGCT